>ERZ781399.1425-NODE-1425-length-21279-cov-4.977054_pt1 | contig 21279 bp, 22 predicted proteins | sample MGYA00511014_ERZ781399 | MGnify/ENA primary metagenome ERZ781399 (study PRJEB29847, sample SAMN06458254) | wastewater metagenome | isolation source: Wastewater bioreactor | place: South Africa: Cape Town | study: EMG produced TPA metagenomics assembly of the...
CGGCCCGCTGGGAGGCGGGCCATGTCGCGCAGGTGCTGAACTACTACTCCGGTGCACCGGAGCGACTGCTCGGCGCGCAGATCCCCGTGCCGGGCGGGCTCGACGTCACCTTCCACGAGCCGTACGGCGTCGTCGGTGTCATCGTGCCCTGGAACTTCCCCATGACGATCGCCTCGTGGGCGTTCGCGCCTGCGCTCGCCGCCGGCAACGCCGTCGTGCTGAAGCCCGCCGAGCTCACTCCGCTGACCGCCGTGCGCCTGGGTGAACTCGCGCTCGAGGCGGGGTTGCCGGAGGGCCTGTTCCAGGTGATCGTCGGGTCGGGCTCGGTCGTCGGCCAGCGGTTCGTCAGCCACCCCGACGTCCGCAAGGTCGTCTTCACGGGGTCGACCGAGGTCGGTGTCGAGGTGGCTGCGGGCTGCGCCCGAGCTCTGAAGCCCGTCACGCTCGAACTCGGTGGCAAGAGCGCCAACGTCGTCTTCGCCGACGCCGACCTGGAGGCGGCGGCCGCCGCCGTCCCCGGCTCGGTGTTCGACAACGCCGGACAGGACTGCTGCGCCCGCTCGCGCCTGCTCGTGCAGCGCTCGGTGTACGACCGGTTCCTGGAGATGCTCGAGCCCGCCGTCACGGCCTGGCGGGTGGGTGATCCGTGGCGCGAGGACACCGAGATGGGCCCGCTCATCTCGGCCGCGCACCGCGACACGGTCGCGGGCTTCCTCGAGGGGGCCGACGTCGCCTTCCGCGGTGCCGCGCCCGTAGGGGATGCCGCGGGGCGCGGCTTCTGGTTCGCCCCGGCGGTCGTCCTCGCCGCCCCCGGGGACCGTATCGCGCAGGAGGAGGTGTTCGGCCCCGTGGTCGCGGTGCTGCCCTTCGACGACGAGGACGACGCCATCCGGCTCGCCAACGACACCGTCTACGGTCTCGCCGGGTCGCTGTGGACCCGCGACCTCGGGCGCGCCGTGCGCGTCTCGCGGGGTGTGCGCAGCGGCGTGCTGTCGGTCAACTCGCACTCCTCGGTGCGGTACTGGACCCCGTTCGGCGGCATGAAGGCATCCGGCCTCGGTCGCGAACTCGGACCGGATGCCGCGGAGCACTTCACCGAGACCAAGAACGTCTTCTACGCCACCACCTGACCCACGAAAGGGACCGAGAACCATGGACTTGACCCAGCGCCTCGCCGGCCGCATCGCGATCATCACCGGAGGTGCGAGCGGCATCGGCCTCGCGACCGCCCGGCGGTTCGCCGCCGAAGGTGCGACCGTCGTCATCGCCGACCTCGACCCGGATGCCGGAGCGCGCGCCGCCATGGAGGTGGGCGGCGTCTTCCGCCCCGTGAACGTGGCCGACGAGGCATCCGTCGACGCCCTTTTCGGCGGGGTCGCCGCCGAGTTCGGCGCCGTCGACATCGCCTTCAACAACGCGGGCATCTCGCCCGCCGACGACGACTCGATCGAGACGACGGAGCTCCCCGCATGGGACCGCGTGCAGGACGTCAACCTCAAGAGCGTCTACCTGTGCTCGCGGGCGGCGCTTCGCCACATGGTGCCCGCCGGGCGCGGCTCGATCATCAACACGGCGTCGTTCGTGGCGCTCCTCGGTTCGGCGACGTCGCAGATCTCCTACACCGCCTCGAAGGGCGGCGTCCTCGCGATGACACGCGAGCTCGGTGTGCAGTTCGCGCGGCAGGGCATCCGCGTGAACGCCCTGTGCCCCGGGCCGGTGAACACGCCGCTCCTGCAGGAGCTGTTCGCGAAGGACCCGGAGCGGGCCCAGCGCCGTCTCGTGCACGTGCCGATGGGGCGCTTCGCGGAGCCCGAGGAGATGGCGGCGGCGGTCGCCTTCCTCGCCTCGGACGACGCGTCGTTCATCACCGCGACGGCGTTCGTCGTCGACGGCGGCATCACGAACGCGTACGTCACCCCCCTGTCACCCCGCTCTGACAGAGTGGTCGTGTGAGCGTGAACGAGCGGTGGGCGCAGCCCCAGACGGCGGGGATCCCCACCGTCTACCGGCCCGTCCGACGCTCGAACGCGCTCGAGGACACGCTCGCGCGCATCGTGCAGACGATCCGCGTGGGGGTCGTCGCGCCCGGTGAGGCGCTGCCGCCCGAGCGGGCGCTCGCCGAGCTCTACGGGGTGAGCCGCGACACGGTCCGCACGGCGATCAAGGAGCTCTCCGATGCGGGGTTCCTCGTCGCGCGCCGCGGCCGGTACGGCGGCACCTTCGTCGCCGACCCGCTGCCGCGGCAGGAGCTCACCCCGCCCGACACGGCGGCCGCCGCCGACACCTTCGGCATGCGGCGCGTGCTCGAAGCCGGGGCGGCCCGGGCGGCGGCGGCGCGCACCATGACCGCCGCCGAACGCGACGCACTGTGGCACCGGCGCGCGGCGGTCGTGAACGCCTCGCTCACCGAGTACCGACGGCTCGACTCGCTGCTGCACCTCGCGATCGCCGAAGCCTCGGGCATCCCCTCGCTCGTCCCGCTCGTCACCGAGAACCGCGCCCGCGTGAACGCATGGCTGGATGCCTTCCCGCTGCTGCCGCGCGCGATCGAGCATTCCGAGACGCACCACGAACAGATCCTGCAGGCGATCCTGGCGGGGCGGCCGGATGCCGCGGAGGCGGCGATGCTCGAGCACCTCGCGGCGTCGGAGTCGCTCATTCGGGGGTTCGTGGGGTGAGGGGGCTGCGGCGGGGTGCGGGGACGTTTCGACTCGCGGCTGCGCCGCTCGCTCAACGACCGGGGGTGGTGTCTGACTCCTGGTCGTTGACCGAGCGGAGCGAGTGGAAACGTCTGTGCTGCGGGGACGTTTCGACTCGCGGCTGCGCCGCTCGCTCAACGACCGGGGGTGGTGTCTGACTCCTGGTCGTTGACCGAGCGGAGCGAGTGGAAACGTCTGTGCTGGGGGCGTTTCGACTCGCGGCGGGGCCGCTCGCTCAACGACCGGGGGGTGGGGGTGCGGGGCCGCTCGCTCAACGACCGGGGGGGCGGGGTCGGGTCAGAGGGGGGCGACGTCTACGGAGACGCGGAGGGTGGAGCGCTTCGCCTTCGTGAAGATGATGCCCTTCACGGGTGAGACGTCGCCGTAGTCGCGGCCCCACGCGACCGTCACGTACCGGTCGTTCGCCCACTGGTTGTTGGTCGGGTCGATCGCGAGCCACTGGTCGGTACCGGGGAGCCATACGGCGAGCCAGGCGTGCGAGGCATCCGCACCGAACACGCGCTCCTTGCCGGGCGGCGGCTGCGTCGCGAGGTACCCCGACACGTACCGCGCCGCGACGCCGTGCGAGCGCAGGCACGCGAGCGCGACGTGCGCGAAATCCTGACAGACGCCCGCCCGGGCGCGCATCGCGTCGGCGACCGTGCTCGTCACCGTCGTGGCCGTCTTGTCGTAGTCGAAGTCGCGGAAGATCCGCTCCATGAGGTCGGTCGCCGCCTCGCCTATCGGGCGGCCCGGCGTGAGCGAGACCGCACCGTACTCGGCCGCCTCGGGCACGTGCTGCACGCGCACCGATTCGAGCGCGTACTCGGTGGCGCTCCACGCACCGGGCAGGTGCGGGTGCAGGATCGGGCGGGCGAGCTCCCACGGCTGGGCGAGGGCGTCGGCGTCGTAGTCGGGGACCTCCACCGTCACGTCGCTCGACGAGGTGATCGTGAGCTCCGCGTGCGGGTCGGTCAGGTGGAAGTACGTCGAGGCGTTGCCGAAGTAGTCGGTGTCGGCGGCGAGATCGCCCGGGGCGGGGTCGACGGCGACGTCGGATGCCTCGACCCGCTGCCACGGCAGTTCGCGCGGCATCAGATGGAACTGGCCCACACTGTCCTGCACGGGCTTGCTGTACGTGTAGGCCGTGCGATGCCACACCCGGTAGCGCATCACGAGCGGGCCTCCATGACCTCGATGAGCGACAGCTCCGACAGCGGCACCGCGGGCGGTCCGCTCTCGAAGTGCAGGTGGCGGACGGCGTCGTAGAGCTGCTCGAGCTGACCCTTGACGTGTGCGAGGAAGTCGACCAGACCGTCGCGGCGACCCTTCGTGATGGCGCCGAGCGACGTGACGTCGACCGCGTCGAGCTCCGTCTCGAGATGGTCGAGCAGGCGTTCGGCGCGCGTCGACCCGGTCGAAGCGGGCATCGCGGCCAGGTGCGTGCGCAGCTCGCCGAGCGCGAACGACAGCGAGCGCGGGTTGCTGCGATCCTGTAGCAACAGGTCGAGCACGTCGGCGGCGCGCACCAGCCCGCGGTACCGGCGGCGATAGGTCACGACGCTCTCGGATGCCAGCAGCACCGCCTCCAGCACGCTCTTCGTCGCGCGGGCATCGTGCCGCTCGGCGAGCCCCACGGCGAGCAGTTCGCACAGCTGCAGCCCGCGCTCGAGGTGGCGCCCCGCCTCGATCATGTGCCACCCGGTGTCGCGGATCATGTTCGCCGTGACGCCGTAGAGGGAGAGCATCGCGGCGAGCATACGTCCACCCGACTCCGCCGTGCGGTGCGGGTGCGCGGAGCTGCGGAGGGCGCGCGTCGCGCGGTCGATGTTCGCGAAGACGCGCCACGTGTCGCCGGAGAGCTGATCGCGCACGCCCTCCATGGCATCCCGCAGTCGGGCGATTGAGTGCGCCGCCGAGCCCGTGCGCTTCGCGTCGAGCAGGAGCGAACGGAACTCGGCCTCCGGGTCGAGGGAGCGCAGGCCCGCGAGGTTCCCGAGCGCGTCCAGCAGCACGCGCGGGGTGTCGGCGATGACCCCCGCCGTGTAGGCGCCGGGCTGATCGAGTTCCTGCTGCGCCGCGAGGAGGAGCCGCAGCAGGTCCTCCGTGCGCTCGGCGTACCGCCCGATCCAGAACATGTCGGCATGCGCGCGGGGTGCGAGAGGCGGGATCGAGCGCGCCGACGACCCGCGTGGGGTGGACGTGATCTCGCCGAGGTTCTGGTCGGGGTCGGTCTCGGCGCTCTTCAGTACCCAGACATCCTTCGTGCGCGGCGGGGCATCCGGGTGCTCGCGCACGGTCGCGAGGCCGCCGACGAGCGGGCGGTATGCGGAGCCGTACCGGAGGGTGAACGCCCGGAGGGTCAGCGGCTGCGCTGCGGCATGGCCGATCCCGCGGCGCGTCACGCCGTCCATGCTCCACACGGGCGTCTGTGAGAGGGCGAGCTGCTCCTGCCCGACGAACCGGTGCGGCGCGGCGACGACCCGCGCCGCGAGCTCGTCGGGGGAGAGGTCGGCGAGCGCCCGCCGCGGCTCGTCGATCGAGCGGATCCGGAGCGTCGGATCGCCCGCGGCGAGGCGGTCGAGCACGAGCGTGCGGGATGCCTCGTCGCCGCACCACCACGTCGGTGCGGACGGCAGGCGGAGCTGCTCGCCGAGGAGCGCCTCGCAGGCATCCGCGAGATAGGGGAGCAGGGCCGGGTTCTCGAGGACTCCCGCACCGAGGCCGTTGACGAGTCGAACGTTGCCACGGCGCACGACCTCGGTGAGGCCCGCGACGCCGAGGCGCGAGCCGCCGCGCAGTTCGAGCGGGTCGCACCAGGCAGCGTCGACGCGGCGGATGACGACGTCGATGCGGTCTGTGGGCCGCTTGTGCGGCCAGCCGGCGGGCTTCATCCACACGAACCCGTCGCGCACGACGAGGTCGCTCCCCTGCACGAGGGGGAAGCCCAGGGCGTTGGCGAGGAATGCCTGGTCGAAGGCCGTTTCGCTGAGGGTTCCGGGGGTGAGGATGACGACGCGCGGGTCGTCGACCGTGTCGGCGACGGCCGAGAGCAGCGCCGCCCGGAGGGCCGCGTAATAGGGGTCGAGGTGGTGGAGGCTGCTCTCCTGGAAGAGGTCGGGCAGCACTTGCGAGATGACGCGGCGGTTCTGCGCGGCGTACCCGAGCCCCGACGGCGCCTGCACGCGGTCGGCGAGGGCGTGCCACTCGCCGTCGGCGTCGCGACCGAGGTCGACCGCCGACAGGAGCAGCGGGTGCGGGTCGACGGCGCTCGCCCGCGCGAGGGGGCGCAGATACCCGCTGTGCCCGAGGATGACCGCGGACGGGACGATCCCCTCGCGCAGCAGCCGCCGTTCGCCGTACACATCGACGAGGATCGCGTTGAGCAGTTCGGCGCGCTGGGCGAGTCCGACTTCCAGCGGAGCCCACCCGGAGGCATCCAGCACGAGCGGCATGGGGTCGAGCTGCCACGGCTGCGGGCCGCTGTCGGCTCGCACGTACGAGACGCCGTCGTCGGCGAGGAAGCGCACGATCTCGCCGTCGACGCGATGCAGATCGTCGGCAGTGAGGGCGAGAGCGTGGGATGCCAGCGACTTCCACCCCGGGCGGAACCCCCCGTCGGCCTCGACCACTTCGTCGTAGCGTGTCTGCTCGGAGGTGCCGATGAGCGGCAGCGTCGGCTGCGACACGGCGGCGGCATACTCGCGCAGCACACTCACGGCAGCCCCCTTTCGCAGACGACGGCGCATCCGCGGCCTCGGATGCGCCTGGGTCCAGCGTAGGGGCGTCGACACGCCGTGCCGCGCATCGCCCAATACAGTGGTGCCGTGACCGCCTTCACCGTCCGCCCCGCCCGCACGGCCGATGTGCGTGGCATCCTCGCGCTGCTCGAGCCGTGGGTGCAACGACGGATCCTCCTCGGCAAGGACGTCGTCACGGTGTACGAGGCGGTGCAGGAGTTCGTCGTCGCCGAAGCCGACGGCGAGCTCATCGGCTGCGGCGCGCTGCACGTCATGTGGGAGGACCTGGGCGAGATCCGTACGCTCATCGTGGCGGATGCCTGGCTGCACCACGGCGTCGGAGGTGCGGTCGTCGGCGCGCTCGAGGAGCGGGCGCGGGTGCTCGGACTGTCGCGGCTGTTCTGCCTCACCTTCGAGGTGCCCTTCTTCACGCGCCGCGGGTTCACCCCCATCGGCGAGCAGATCGTCGACCCGGACGTCTACTCACAGCTGCTGCGAAGCCCCGACGAGGGCGTCGCCGAGTTCCTCGATCTCGCGCACGTCAAGCCCAACACGCTCGGCAACACCCGGATGCTCAAGCAGCTCTGAGCGGGCGTCGCCCGTAGCCTGGAGGCGTGAGCACCCCGCACCGACCCTCCGCCGCCGTCTACCGGCGTCGGCGCATCGTCGCCGTGCTCCTCGTCCTCGTCGTCGCGGCGGCGATCGTCCTCGCGGTGTGGCAGCCGTGGCGCGGCGCGGCGAAGGCCGGAGCATCGCCGACGCCCGGCGCGACAGCGACGACTCCGGCGCCCACCTCAGCGACACCCGAAGCATCCGAGACGCCCCCGCAGACCCCGGTCGAGACGCCCGTGGCGCCGGCGCCCGACCCCTCGGCCTCCACCACCGAGCCGGCGATCGCGACGTGCACGACCGCTGACATCACGGTGCAGGCCGTCACCGACAAAGACTCCTACGGGGCGGGGGAATTGCCGCAGCTGTCGATCACGATGTCGAACACGTCGGCGAAGCCCTGCCTCATGAACGTCGGAACGACGACGCAGGCGTTCGTCATCATGAGCGGCCCCGACACGTGGTGGCGCTCGACGGACTGCCAGACCGAGCCGAGCGACCAGGTCGTGCAGCTCACCGCGGGGCAGACGGTGACGAGCGTCACGCCCCTCACCTGGGATCGCACGCGGTCCTCGGTCGACACGTGCGATTCGACGTCTCGACCGCAGGCGCGTGCCGGCTACTACAACCTGCAGGTCTCGATCGGCGGCATCCAAGGGGCCGACACCAAGCAGTTCCGACTGCGCTGACGACCGCGGCAACGGTTCACCTACGCGTCGTCCGCTGTATATCAGTTCCTGAGAGCATTCTCATCGCCTGTCGCCACTTTGGGGGACATCGCGGCGGATTGCGCGCGTAACCTTGACATAGTTCCTCCAGCGGCCCCCCGTAGTCCCCAGCTGCGGATACCGGCGACGCACCCCAATCGGCGCCGGTCCTGGATGTCACGCGGAGTGAGCTTTGGCCCTCTCGATCCCCCCAGTCCCCAATGTAGGGATCGAGAGGGCCCCCCTCTTTTCGGAGGCCGCGGGCTTGCGGCTCGACCACTCTTCTAGGCTGGATGCCATGGCCGGCAAGAAGCGTGCGAAAGCGCCCCTGGAGTTCCGCAACCCGCAGCTCGCGGATGCCCTGCAGACCCAGGACCTCGCGGCGCTCGCCTTCGCGCTGCGTCACGGGCCGACGGTCGTGCCCCTGATGCGCGCCGGCCAGCGAGACGACCCGCGCGACAGCGGCGAGGTGTGGACGTACCGCGATCCCGCGACGGGGGACGTCGCGCTGCTGCTGTTCAGCGACGCGGCGAACAAGCCCGCGACGCTCCCGCCTGCCGTCGGCCTGCAGTCGCCCGGGTGGCTGCGGGCCTTCCTCGGCGCGCATGAGGACGAGATCACCACGGTGTTCTTCGACCTCATGGGGCCGCACCCGATGCAGGCATCCCCGGCCGACATCATCGAGGCGCTCGACGCATAAGTCCGCCGCCGCGACGGATCGCCCGGGGCCGTGCCCGAGGACAGCTGTCAGAAGGTGGGCTTGTCGCCGGGTTCGCGGGGGTGCAGCCGCGCGAGGTCGCGCAGGGCGCCGCGCAGATCCGTGGAAGCCGTGTCGACCATCGATCGGTACCCGAGGCGTGTCGCCTCGGTCCGGCGCTGCTCGTGCTGCGTGACGGCGCGGATCTCTCCGGCAAGGCTGAGTTCGCCGATCGCGACGAGCTTCGCGGGGTTCGCGCGGCCCGTGACGGCGCTCGCGACGGCGAGGGCGATCGCGAGGTCGGCGGCGGGCTCGACGAGCCGTACTCCACCGACCGTCGAGACGTAGACGTCCTGGTCGGAGACGCGGATGGCGGCGCGTTTCTCCAGCACGGCGAGGATCATCGCGACGCGCGCGCTGTCGACGCCGCTCACGACCCGGCGCGGGTTCGGGCCCGACCCGGGGAGGGTCAGCGCCTGCACCTCGACGGGCAGCGCGCGGCGGCCCTCGAGGGCGACCGTCACGCACGTGCCCGGTTCGCGCGAGCCGTGCCCGAGGAAGAGGGCGCTCGGGTCGGGGACCTCGGCGATGCCGTGCTGGGTCTGTTCGAAGCATCCGACCTCGTCGGTCGCGCCGAAGCGGTTCTTCAGTGCGCGTACGAACCGCAGCGACGTCTGGCGGTCGCCTTCGAAGTGGCAGACGACGTCGACGAGGTGTTCGAGGATCCGCGGCCCCGCCACCTGGCCGTCCTTCGTGACGTGCCCCACGAGGATGACCGGCAGGTTCCGCTCCTTCGCGACGCGGATGAGGGTGGATGCCACTTCGCGCACCTGGCTCGGGTGACCGGCCGACCCGTCGACGAGGCTCGAGGCGACGGTCTGCACCGAGTCGACGATGAGGAGGTCGGGCTCCGTCTCGTCGACGTGACCGAGGATCGTGGCGAGGTCCGTCTCGCTCGCGAGGTAGAGCTCGTCATGGAGCGCGCCGGTGCGTTCGGCGCGCAGGCGCACCTGCCCGAGCGACTCCTCGCCGCTGATGTAGAGGACGCGACGGCCGGCCGCTGCCGTGTGGGCGGCGACGTCGAGCAGCAGCGTCGACTTGCCGACGCCGGGTTCGCCGGACAGCAGGATCGCGGCGCCCGGGACGATGCCGCCGCCGAGGACCCGGTCGAACTCCCCGACACCCGTCGTGCGGCGAGGAGTCTCGCGGGTGTCGATCGCGGTGATCGGGCGCGCCGAACGCGTCGGAGCGAGGGGAGTCGTCGCGGGGCCGGAGATCCCGGTCGACGTCGCAGCCTCGACGACGGTGCCCCATTGCTGGCACTCACCGCAGCGGCCGATCCATTTCGCGCTCGTCCACCCGCACTCCGTGCAGCGGTACGCCAAGGTCGTCGCCGCGCGTTTGGATGCCATGGAGTCAGGCTAGTCGTGGCATCCGACACGCCCGTTCAGGGCGCGCACACGTGCGTCGTCGCGGTCAGCGCAGCGAGTCGGCGACGTCGCGCAGTGCGTCGGCGGAGTGGCGGAACAGCTCCAGCTCGCGGTCGTCGAAGGCCGTCTGGTGGATCGGTTCGGCACCCGCGCCCGAGACGATGGAGGGGAGGGACAGGGCGACGCCGCTGATGCCGTGGAAGTCGTTCAGGACGGTGGAGACCGGCATCACCGAGTGCTCGTCGTTGAGGATCGCCTCGACGATGCGGGCGCTCGACAGGCCGATCGCGTAGTTCGTCGCGCCCTTGCCCTGGATGACCTTGTACGCGGCATCCCGCACGTCGACGGCGATCTGGTCGAGTTCGGCGGCCGTGAACTTCGGCTGCCCGTCGAGGGGCTCCCAGTCGAGGATCGGCACCGAGCCGATCGTGGCGTGCGACCACAGCGGGAACTCGGTGTCTCCGTGTTCGCCGACGATGTACGCGTGCACGCTCGAGATCGAGACGCCCGCGCGCTGCGCGATCTTCCAGCGCAGGCGCGACGTGTCGAGCACCGTGCCGGAGGCGAAGACCCGCTGCGACGGGAGGCCGGTGACCTCCTGCGCGAGGACCGTCAGCACATCGCACGGGTTCGTGACGATGACGAAGGTGGCATCCGGCGCGACCTCGAGAAGCTGCGGCATCATCGACTTCAGGATGCCCGCGTTGACGCCCGCCAGCTCGGTGCGGGTCTGGCCGGGCTTCTGCTTCGCGCCGGCGGTGATCACGACGACGTGCGACCCCGCCGCGACGCTGATGTCGGCGCCGCCCGTGACGTCGCTCGAGCCCGTGAACTGCGAGCCGTGAGCGAGATCGAGGACCTCCGCCTCGGTCTTCTCCGCGGCGATGTCGTAGAGCGCCACGTGGCGGGCGGACTCACGGATCAGGGCGGCGTATGCGACGGAGGATCCCACCGCTCCCGCGCCGACGACGGTCAGTTTCGAGTTCTCGATCGCGCTCATGGCTTCAGTCTGACAGTGTGCCGGTCCCGGCGCCAGCGAGAGGTGCGGTCGCCGCCGATCGACCGGGGTTTCGCACTCCCAGGGCGGAGACGATCGCGCCGGCCACCAAGAGCGCTGCCGTGGTCCACGCGGTCCGGTGGAAGCCGGCGAGGTCGATCGCACCACCTGCGATCGCCGCGAGCGCTGCGATGGCGAGCAGGCCGGCCACGCGGGCGACGGCGTTGTTCACGGCGGAGGCGATGCCGGCCCGCTCCGGCGAGGCCGACCCGAGGATCGCGGCGGTCAGAGGCGCGACGGTGATGGCCAGACCCAGCCCGAGCGTGATCATCGCGGGCAGGACCTGCCACCAGTAGTCGAAGTCCGCCCCGACGAGCAGCAGCAACAGGCATCCGATCGCCATCACGAGAGGACCGACCGTCATGAACACGCGGGGGCCGACGCGGCCCGACCACGACCCGATCCGCGCGCTCAGCGCGATCACGAGGATCGTCGTCGGAAGTCCCGCGAGACCCGCGAGAGTCGCGGACAGTCCCGCCCCCTGCTGCAGGTAGACCGCGACGACGAACCCGTTGAGCGACAGCGCGGCGTAGATGAACAGCGTGGCGAGGTTTCCCGCGGCGAACGTCCGACTGCGGAACAGATCGAGCGGCAGCAGCGGAGCATCCGTGATGCGCTGGCGTACGACGAACCCGACGAGCAGCAGGATGCCTCCGGCCAGTGCCGCCCACAGCCAGGGCGCAGCAGGGCCGCCGTTCGGAAGCTCGATGAGGGCGAACACGCCGAGCCCGAGTCCGAGTGTGCACAATGCGGCGCCGCCCCAGTCGATGCGGGCGCCCGTGCCACGCGACTCGGGGACATCGAGACGGGTGAGCAGCCCGAGCGCCGCGCCGATGGGGAGGACGTTGATGAGGAAGACCCAGCGCCACGAGGTGTGGTCGACGATGATCCCTCCGAGCAGGGGACCGACGATCATCGCGCCGGTCGTCAGCGCCGTCCACACGCCGATCGCGCGGGAACGCACCGGCTCCTGCATCGTCGCGGTGATCAGCGCGAGCGAGCTCGGCACGAGGAACGCGCCCGCGACGCCCTGCACCGCCCGCGCCGCGACGAGCAGTTCGATGGTCGGCGCGGCGGCGACGGCGACCGAGGCGAGTGCGAACCCGATGAGGCCGATCCGCAGTACGAGCACGCGACCGTACGCGTCGCTCGCCGCTCCCGCGAGAAGGATCAGCGCACCGAGGGTGACGAGGTAGGCATCCACGGTCCACTGCTGGGTGGACAGGCCGCCGCCGAGTTCGCGGGCGATCGCCGGGAGCGCCACGTTCACGACCGTGCTGTCGAGGAACGCGACGAACGAGCCGAGCACCGCGATCGCGACGACGAGTCGTTGCTGCGTGGTCATCCGCCCGGTCATGGGTCCACGGTACGGCCATGCGCCGACACCGTCATCGGGGCCGCCGTCACCGCGCCGCTCGCACGCGTTCGCGGCATCCCCCGGCGTGTCGTAGGATGGTCGACGGTGACGTGTCCGAGCGGCCGAAGGTGCAACTCTCGAAAAGTTGTGTAGGGTAACCCCCTACCGTGGGTTCAAATCCCACCGTCACCGCCATCGTCGAAGCCCCGCGATCCCTTGCAAGCACTGGGATCGCGGGGCTTCGTTCATTCCCCAAATCACCCGTTTGGGAAAGAATTGGGAAAAGCCGGTTCGCAAGCACCCCTGAGCCCGCGTCAGCGATCATCCGCCCGGTGCGCACCAGCGAACGTCGTACTTGCGGAGCGGAGAGAACCCTTCGTCTATGCGCGGGGTGCAACAGCCGCGCTTCGCGCGCGGCTGAGTGCGTCGGCGACTAGTCGAGATCGTCGTCGAAAAGGTCTGCGTACGTGTCAAGGGTCATCGCCGCGGAGGCGTGGCCGAGCATGCGCTGGACGGCCTTCACGTTGGCGCCGGCGCTTACAGAGAGGCTGGCGGCGGTGTGCCGCAAGTCGTGAGGAGTCACCCGTCCGAAGGTGGGGTCTGCCGCCATCGAACGCTTGACCGCGGCGGCGAACCATCCGTCCTGGGAGTTCGGTCGGATCATGTGACCGAAGCCGTCGCCGAACAGGGGCGACTCCTGGCCTTTGCCGGACATCGCTTCCTGCACGTCGGCGACGAGAAAGTCGGGGAACGGCACCGACCGTGAGACGTGCGTCTTCGGGGTGCCGACGTGTAGTTTGCTTCCGACGAGCACTGCGTTCTCCTGGACGAACACGCGCCGGCGTCTGAGGTCGACGTCTTGCACACGCAGCCCTGTGACCTCGCCCCACCGCATGCCCGTGTAGGCAAGGAAGTAGACCAAGACTGGGTAGCGCGACTCATGAGCCAGCAACTCCACCTGTTCGTGTGACAGATATACCCGCCGCTTCGGCGTCTTCTTGGGCAGTCGGATGCCACGGGCCGGATTGTCCGCAATGCGACGATCGCGCACCGCGGTGTCGAGGATTGCAGCCAGGATGCCGTAGGAGCGGATGACGGTTTGCGGGCCCACGGTGTTGCGAGAGCTCGGTCACCCATGCGCGAACATCGCTGTACCTGATCTCTCCGACCGGAATGAGCCCCCAGCGGGTATTCACATGCTGCGGAACGAACGTGGGACGCCCCGCTACCTCATCGATCAGTTCGAGCGTGCGAACGCGCGAGATCGCGCCGCCGCGCACTATGCGGAGTCGCTGACTCGCGGCGAGGGACGCCTCGAGCAGCAACTCCGACCGACACGAGCAGAGCGCAATGCGATGGCGAGAGCAGACGAGGACGCACGCATGGATGCCGTGGCCGCAGCGATCAACGACCGGCTGCGGACCCAGCCGAAGGCGCTCGCACCGACGGCGCCATTGGGCGATCCCGCGCCGACGATGCTGTCGGCACGGCGCGGGCTGTCGTGATGAACCCTCAGAAGAGCAAGGATCAGAGCATGGTTGATCGTGCAGACGTCGAAGCGGTCATCTACCGCGCCGCATTCGTCGCCGTGCGCTTCGGCTCACCGGCATCCACCGCACAAGCTGACCACGACATCGCCTGGTGTCTCGAGCCACTCACCACGCTCGGCCGAACACAGCGCGCGGAACTCGGTGCGCTTGTGCTCGACCTCGCCGCAGACCCGACGAGCAACCGTGAGACCTTCATCGCGACGCTCATGGAGATGATCGACGAATAGCTCGCAGCTTCCTCCGGACGCGAGATCGTAGCGGTGGGCGCGGCGCTCCGTTCCGGGCTTTCGCGGCATATGCTCGGGCCTCCGCTGCGCTCCGGCCCTGCGCTATTCCACGACCCGGCACTGCGCGCCGCCCCCACCGCTGAGATAGCTGAATGTCGGAAGGATGCCGGGGAATGGTCAGCGATCGAGTCCGCGCGACGGGGCCCGCGTGGGGAAGTCGAGGGGTGCCGGGATGTTGCGCGTCGCCGCCAGTTGCTCTTGAAGGCGCCCCAGTTCCTGCTCGAGTTGAACGCGCTGCCGAATCGCGGCATCAGAGTCCGGGCGCAGCGGCATGCTCGGCAGCACTGTGGTCAGCGCCAAACGGTGCAACTCGGCAAGCGTCTCGAGGACCGGCTCGACGTCCTCGCGTGCCTGGCGGGCGTACTCGGTGATGCGGCGCAACTCACTCAGCCACTGCACACCCTCGATCGACGAGTAGGGGCGGTGCCGCTCGGCATCCAACGCAGCGGTCAGCCCCTGGATCGACTCAGGATGCCGGCGCGGCTCAGCTTCATGCAATGAGACGCCACCAGGGTTGAGCACCCGGACGCGATCGAAGGGCCCGTCGGCCTCGAGGGAAGCCGTCAGATCTCGCGCCGCCGCAGCGGCCGTGCGATGGGCATCGGCCGTCGTCGGCTGCGTGGGGATTCGCTCTCGACGCTGATTGAGATACGCGGATGCCGCAGTCAGCAAGCTGTCGGGAGTGCGAGACGCCATCACGACGACTTCGGTCGTGAACCCAACCCCAGCGAAGGCTGCTGAGGCCCCTCGGGCCGTGTCCGCAGTGAGCGCGTCGCTCTCGAGAACGACGGAGCGGCGCTCGTTGAGCGCTGTTCCAACCGACTGCGCGATCCACCGTTCGACGGTGGGGCGCAGAGCGTCCTCGAGCTCGAACGGCCGGCTGCTCGCGAGCTCGAGATAGTCGGGGTGGAATGCGCGGAGCACAGCTGCGCTAACCACGGGTCGTGGGGCCGGCGCGTGCTGGTCTCGGTACGCGGCGCGAGTGCGGCCCGATCCGGGTTCGCCAACCAGGAGCGTCAAGCTCGGCTCTGCGGGTGCGCCATTGTCCGCGAAGAGCGCGGGCTTGATGAGCGACTCGAACGTGCGATCGAGGTCGAAGGTCACGGCGCTACTCCGACTGAGAGTGCGCGGAGCTCCGCTCGGATGACGTCGACCGTCTCGGCTATCGAACGGGTCTCGACTGGCGCGGCGGCATCCGCGATCTTCGCGATCACGTCGGCTGTCGCAGTGTCGTACGCGACGAGGTCGCTCATCCGCCAGCCAGCCTTGACCGGATCCATATCGGTCGCCTCCTGACACCGATCCTACGGCGGGAGCCCGCGGTCGCGTTCGCAATGGATACCCCTTCGAGTCAGGAGGGCGACCAGCGTGGGCGTGGCGCCGGTCTGGGCGCAGCCACGATCACATCGGGCTTGTCACGTGGACGATCCTGAGTGGGCCTTCTTCAGGTGTGGGCGTCTCGAACCCGTCGATGTACGCGATCGCTCGCTCGCGCGACACAGCGATGTCGTCCGGGCCGGAGTTCTCGCGCTGGGCCAACCTGTCCAGGAGGATCGACCGCCTGGTGTCCAGGTAGTAGACGACCGGGACGACGCCGAGGGGGGCGCAGAGCCGCCTGAACTCATCGCGCGAGGCACGGGACCAGAACGAGGAGTCCACGACGACGCCCTTCCCCTGCTTCACACAGTCGACGAGCTTGTCCTGGAGCGTTCCGTTGACGACCTGGCGCGCGTCGTCGCCGATCGGGTGGGTCCGGTGCCCGAGGGCCCACGCCTCGCCGTCGAACGAGACCCTGACATAGCCCCGGGCCTCCAGGCCACGCGCGTAGGTCGACTTCCCCGATCCCGCCGGACCGCACATGCGGATGACCTGGTCCACGTAGCCAACCCTATGCGGGCTCAACGCAGGTGAGGGACAAAGGCGGTGACGCCCGGGTAGGAGTCGAGGCCTGCATGATCACCTACGGCCGGCATCACCCGGAAATCCGCTTGACCATACCGCCGTGCCGTAAGCCGATCAGTTGTGACGGGCCGAGTGTCTGGACTGGTGCGTCGTCGCCGCGAGCGCGCGGTGGCCGGGTCAACTATGCGCGCGACCCGGCCACCGGTCGGCTATTCGGCGCGGCGCATCCCCACGATGATGAGTGCGCACGCAGCGAGGGCGAGGGCGATGCCGATCACCGCACCGATGACCGCGCCAGGGCCGGTCTCCTCGGCGGGGAGCAGGAACGCGGGAAGCGCGGGCAGAATGGACACGATTTGCAGGGCGATGATCGCAATACAGGGTCCGCGCCGGCCGTTCCAGGCGAACGCGACGAGCGCGAGGGTTCCGAGGGCGACGCCACCTGAGAGCACGGCGATGATGATGACGATCGGGTCCCAGGCGCTTCCGTCGAGTCCGATCATCAGTGCGGGAACGGCTCCGGCTACGGCGAGCAGTGTGGCGAGCACGAGGCCGATGCGAAGCGGCACGGCTCGGCGCAGCGGAGGGGATGCGGTGATTGCGGTCATGACGAACTCCTCTCGATGGGGTGCCGGCATGTCCGGCTATGACTCACGATCTCGTCCCCGCGTCGCCCTGGGCGCGGGGTCCGTCCCCCGGGACGTGGGCACGGTCCGGGAAATCGTGCCCGGCACGTCTGGGGGCTGAACCCCAGATGCGGGGCGCGGTCAGCGGCAGAATGTGTCCATGTCAGACGCCGCGATTCGTGTCCTGGTCGCGGACGACCATCCCGTCGTCCGTGGTGGGCTGGCTGCGCTGCTGAGCACGCTCGAGGGTGTCGAGGTGGTGGCGGAGGCTGGCGATGGCGCTGCCGCGTGCCGGGAGGCGCTGGTGACGCGCCCGGATGTCGCGATCGTGGACCTGCGGATGCCGGTGCTGGATGGGGTGGAGACCACGCGACGCCTGACGGCTGATCTCCCTGGCGTTGCCGTGATCATCCTCACGATGTTCGACGAGGACGAGGAGATCGCGGATGCTCTCGCGGCCGGAGCGCGGGGGTACTTGCTGAAAGGCGCTCAACCCGACGAGATCGATCGTGCCGTGCGCACCGTGGCTGCCGGCGGCGCCGTGCTTTCACCCGAGGTCGCCGCGCGCGTGCTGGGCGGGTCGCTCCGCCGGTCCGCGGCCGATCCGTTCCCTCAGCTCACGGCACGGGAACGGGAGGTGCTCGACCTCATCGCACGTGGTGCGCCCAATCATGCGATCGGCGAGCGGCTCGGGATCGCGGCGAAGACCGTCGGCAATCACATTTCTGCGATCTTCCTCAAGCTCGGCATCGCGACACGGGCTGAAGCGATCGTGATGGCCCGCGAGGGTGGGCTCGGCCGATGATCGCCCGCCGCGTGGGCCTTGTGCTCGCCACGATCCTGAGCGTGCTGGGCACCGCACCTGCCCTCGACATCGCACCGGACTCCTCAGGCTCGATCGTTCTACCGATCGCGGCGGCGATTCTGTCGATCGGGATCGCCGTAACGACGCTCGTTCTCCTCATCCCGGCTTGGCGCGGACGTTCACGCGCGTGCCTGACGATCGCCGTGCTCCAGCTGGTCGGCATCCTGACCGCCATCCCCGCGTTCTTCGCCCCCGCCGAGGTCGTCCCCGCCGGCGCAGTCGTCTTCGCTGCTCTCGGGTCGCTGCTGAACGTGACGGCATTCGCGCTCATCCTCGTCGATCAGTCGACCGTTCTCGTCTACTCGGCAGCGATCATCATCGTCGTCGCCATCTACGCGGGGGCCGTTGCCGTCGTCTCCCTGCTGGTGCCGCAGAGCGTGGAACGGACCGTGCAGACTGTCGCGGCGATCGGGATCGCACTGCTCTTTCAACCGGTCGTCGGACTGCTTCGCCGCACCGTCGGTCGCACCCTGTACGGAGGGCGTGACGATCCGGCCGGCACCGCACGCCGCGTCCGGCAACGGCACGACGGATCCGAAGCAGGCGTTGCCGCAGCCGTCGCCGAGACCGCTGCACTGCTGCGCCTCCCCGGGCTGACGCTGATCGTCGACAACAAGTCGGTCGCCACCGTGCGGCGCGGACAGGCAGGCGGCCGGGAGGTTGAGGTGCCCGTCACCCCCGACGGTTCGCTCGCCCTGCGCGTGGCCCTCCGCCCCGGCGAGAAGGCGCTGCACGCCGACGATCGTGCCGCGCTCGAGCTCGTCGCGCTACCGCTCGCGTTGCTGTCGCGTCAGGCAGACCTTTCGGAGCAGCTCCGTGACGCCCGCGCCGCCACTGTGGAATCACGCGAGCGGGGGCGCGTGGCCCTCCACCGCGATCTCCACGACGGACTCGGGCCTCTGCTGACCGGAGCGGCATTCCGTGCGGATGCCGCGCGTAACCTGCTGCGCTCGCACCCCGACGAGGTCGATGCCCAACTCGAGGTCGTGCAGGCTGACCTGCGGACCGCGCTCGAGGAAGTTCGGCGGGTGGTCGACGGGCTGCGGCCGATCGAACTTCAGGAGCGCGGCCTCTGGGGCGCATTGGCACGCCGCGCCGACCGCATCGGAGCCGACCTCGACGTGCCCGACCCGCCCCCTGTTCTCACCGCTGCCGGACAAGTCGCGGTCTATCGCATTGTGAGCGAGGCCCTGACCAACGCCGACCACCACGGACCCGGCTCGCCCGTCCAGGCCTGCGCCACCCTCACCCCCGACGGCGCCCTCCACATCGTCGTCCAGAACCCGATCACCGAGGACACCCACGGCGGCGACAAGGCCAGCGCGCCAGATGACGGCCGATCGGCGCCGGCCCGACCGGGGATCGGCGCGGCATCGATCCACGCCCGCGCCGAGGAACTCGGCGGCTCAGCCACGATCGGCCCCGACGGGCAAGGGCTCTGGCGAGTATCCGTCCACTTGCCACCATCGATCATCGACACCGAGCCGTCGCCCTCCTCGCGCGACCGAGGCGGGATGAAGGGCGCAAGACCAAATCAGACCTGACTCACCAGCACCTTCCGCACTACCCACCAACGTCAGCATCATGCTTCAAACCGCGCTCAGTGGGCACGCAAAGGGATCCTCTTACGGGCAGCGCACGTTTACTGGACGTCAGGGCGCACGGATGCCGTGCCCGGCGAGGCGATCGTCTTCGACGACGGCGTGCGTCCCTCACGCAGACCCCGTCTCGCGATGAGTACCGACCCGGCTGCGTTCGCCGCGGTGAGCGACCCGACCCTCACGACGGCCTACGCCGACGGCGTCTCGTGGCACGACACCGTCTCGACGGTCGCCGAAGCCGTGCAGCGCAGCCTCTTCGATGGGATCGACCGCGTGTGGGTCGTCGAGTACGCGAGCGGCGCCACCCCCGGCTCGTGGGGAGTGGCCGACCTCGAGGCGGCGGGATAGCGGCCGGTGAGCGGGACGCGTGGCCACCGTCACACCGTGACACTGTTCGTGCGGGCGTGATCTTTGAGGATTCTCAGACCCGTCTGGGCACGATCGAGGCGTGAACGTCATCGACACCCTCAGCGGATTCGGCACCTTCGCGCTGATCCTCATTGCCCTCATCGTCGTCGTCGAAAACGGGCTGCTCTTCCCGTTCCTGCCCGGCGACAGCCTGGTCTTCGCCGGTGCAGTGCTGGCTGCCGCGCTCGGTGTGCATTGGGCCGTGCCCGCCGTCATCGCCGCGGTCGCCGCGCTGGTCGGCGGCGAGATCGGCTTCGTGGTCGGGCGCCGATTCGGTCCGCGTCTGTTCCGACCGGATGCGCGTGTGCTGAAGGAGCGCTATCTGGCCGACACAGGGCGCTTCTTCCTCAGATGGGGCTCGCTCGCGATCGTCCTCGCCCGCTTCGTTCCGATCGTGCGCACCTACGTCGCACCCGCCGCGGGTATGTCGGGTATGCCGCACGTGCGCTTCTCTGCGTGGAATGCGGCGAGCGCGGTCATCTGGGCGGGTGTGCTCGGCGCGGCCGGGTATCTGCTCGGCTCGATCCCGTGGGTCGCCGCGAACATCGAATGGATGATGCTCGCGATCGTGGTGGTGACGATCGCTCCGATCGTGGTGATTGTGCTCGTGCGCTACCGCGCCGGCGGGCAGACGGCCGGCACCGCCGCGCGATGACGCGTTAACGCCTGGGTCGCGGCAGGCGCATCGTGATGGTGGTGCCGGTGCTGGAGGTGCTCGCCACCTCGACGGTGCCGCCGAAGCGACCCAGGGTGTCTTGCACGAGGCTCAGCCCGATGCCGAAGCCCGTGCTCGCGCCGCCCCCGCCGTCGACGGCGAGTGACGAGCGCGCGAACCGGTCGAAGACTCGATCGGGATGGATGCCCTGGATGCCGGCACCGTGATCGGTGACGGCGATCACGGTGTGCGCGCGTTCGACGCCGGTCGTCACGGTGACCACCTGGCCGACGGGGGAGTGTTTGACGGCGTTGTCGATCAGCGCGACGAGGGCGCGGTGCAGGCTCGCCTCGGGGATGAGCGCCTCGGGTTCGGCGTCAGTGGTGTCGCTCTCGATGAGTACCTGTCGCTCATCGCCGAGTATCCGCATGGATGCCACCGCGTCCGCGACCACCGGTGCGACGGCTACCGGACCGACCGTTCCCGTGGTGGTGACATCGACCGAGTCGAGTAGATCGGAGACGACGTTGATCACGTTGCGCGAGTCGTCGCGTAGCTCGTCGACCAGGCCCGCGTTCGGGTCGCTTGCGGGCATCGCGCGCTGCAGCAGCTGCAGTCGGGCGTCGAGGATAGCGAGGGGGGTGCGCAGCTCGTGCGAGGCGTCCGCGACGAACCGCCGCTGGCGCCCGAGAGCTTCGACCAGGGGCGCCACCGCGCGGCGGGTGGCGAGCAGCCCGAGCGTTCCGGCGAGGACGATCGCGAGGACGCCGAGGACGATCGCGCCCGCGATGAGGTCGAGCCCGCCGACGTCGACCGCTTCTTCGTGCCGGTTCCGGTCGAACAGAGCGCTGAGCGGGATCTGGCGGAAGACGAACGACACCGCAACGACGACCAGCACGATGACCAGCAGTGTGACGGCGACGGTGATCCAGACGCCGACGCGGATCGCGGTGCGGCGGACGAGCAGTGTGTCGGCATCGGCGCGCGGGGGCGTGCGGCTCACAGCATGCCCAGCCGGTATCCGCGGCCGCGCACGGTCGTCACGATGTCGGGATCGGTCTTGCGGCGGAGGTAATGCACGTACGTGTC
>ERZ781399.1432-NODE-1432-length-21202-cov-4.722608_pt1 | contig 21202 bp, 15 predicted proteins | sample MGYA00511014_ERZ781399 | MGnify/ENA primary metagenome ERZ781399 (study PRJEB29847, sample SAMN06458254) | wastewater metagenome | isolation source: Wastewater bioreactor | place: South Africa: Cape Town | study: EMG produced TPA metagenomics assembly of the...
TGTGCGGGGTGTTCTGGCAGGTTGTGGCAAGTGAAGGGGTTCACAGGCCGCCGCGGCGGGCCTTCTCGGGGTGCGGGCCTCTTGCTGTTGCGTGTGGCATCTCGGGTTCGCTTGCCAGTTCGTGTGGGTATGTGCGGGGTGTTCTGGCAGGTTGTGGCAAGTGAAGGGGTTCACAGGCCGCCGCGGCGGGCCTTCTCGGGGTGCGGGCCTCTTGCTGTTGCGTGTGGCATCTCGGGTTCGCTTGCCAGTTCGTGTGGGTATGTGCGGGGTGTTCTGGCAGGTTGTGGCAAGTGAAGGGGTTCACAGGCCGCCGCGACGGGCCAGCGCACGGCGCACCACCTCGACGTCGCGCCCGGTGCGGCGGTCGGCGGCGGTGATGCGGACAACCTCCCAGCCGGCCTCGGCGTACGCGCGGTACTTCTCGATGTCGCGGTGCCACTGACGCGCACTCGTGCGATGGTGGTCGCCCTCGAGTTCCACCACGAGGCGCGCCGACGGGTAGGCGAACTCGCTCACGCCCAGCAGACGCCCCGTGCCGTCGCGGATCTCTGCGTCGAGGAGTGGTGTGGGCAGGCCCGCCGCGGCGCAGTCGAGGCGGTGCAGGGTCTCCGGCGGCGAGGCGGCGCCCGTGACGATGGATGCCAGTGCCGCACGCAGGCGCGCCGCGCCGGCACGCCTCCCGGCATCCACAGCCGCCTGCAGCTCGGCGACCGTCGCGAGCGCCGCATCGGGGCGGAGGATGCCCCACCGGTCGCGGGGGATGCGAACCGCCGCGTCGCCTGCGACGACGAGCGCGCGGACGTCGGACTCGGCGCCGAGCATCGCCCACGTCGTGGCGGGGCTCGCGACGCGGAGTCCCTCGTGCAGCCGCACGGTCGCAAGCGCGGGCAGGACGGTGCGGGCCCGGACACCCACCCGGCGCGGAGCGCGCGTCCCCGCGAACACCGCGACCTCGATCCCGTCCGAGGGTGGCGTGTACAGCCCCCACAGCACGGCCGCGGTGCGCCCCGCGAAGAACCCCGACGGCGGCAGGAGCGGCGCGTATGCACGGGCGACATGGAGCGTCCGCTCGCGCACCCGCCGGTCGTGCGCGAACGGGGCATCCTCATCGACGTCATCCGCGATGAACGGCGCCGTGCGAATGCCCCGGAAGGGCGCCTCCAGCGTCGCGGACCGCAACCGCGTGGGCGTCACCCCCAGGGCGAGCGCATCGGCCACCCGGAAAGCTTCGCCGAGCCCCGGCGGCAGCGGGCGGGGCGGGCGCGACATGGATGCCACTGTGGTGGATCGCGTGCGGTCCCAGGCATCCGTCCCCCTCATTTCGTGGACAACCCGCCACATTCCTCGCCTGGGGAGGGGGTGCCGCGCGGCTCGATTGCCACTTGCTGCGGGAATCGGGGCCTGGATTCCCGCAGCAAGTGGCAAACGGGCGGGTATCAGGGGGCGCCAGCACCAGGACCAAGAGCAGGGAGGGGCACGGCCTGGATAGGGTGGCGGAGTGACTGAGAACACACTGACCGAGCGGATCGCCGAGCTGCGGGCATCCATCCCCGCTGCGGAGCCCGCGCACCCGGATGTCACGCAGTGGCGCACGGCGACGCCCGACGACATCGACGCGATCCACGCCGTCCACGCCGCGTCGGACGCGGTCGATCACCCGACGTGGATCACGCCGCGTGAAGACGTCGCCGACACCTTCGACCTCCCCCACATCGACCACTCCCGCGACACGATCCTCGCGCTGGATGCCGAGGGTGCCGTCATCGCGTTCGGGTCCGCCTTCCTGCACCCCGCCCGAGCGGGCGAGCTCACGGTCCACCTCGGCGGCTCCGTGCGGCCGGACCATCGTCGGCGGGGCATCGGCTCCCAGGTGCTCGCGTGGCAGGTCGCGCGCGGTCTCGCCCAGCTCGCCGAGGTCGCGCCGACTCTCGGGCCGGTCCCGGAGGGCTCGCCCACCGATGCCTGGACGGCCGACCTCAAGGTCTACGGCGAGGAGAGCCAGCCCGACCAGCAGGCCATCGCCGAACGTGCCGGGCTCACCGCGGAGCGCTGGTTCACGACCATGGAGCGCGACATGGCGACGCCCGCGCCGGAGGTCGCCGCACCCGACGGCATCCGCGTCGTCGCCTACACCCACGATCGCGACGAGGATGCCCGTTTGGCGCGCAACGACGCGTTCCGCGACCACTGGGGGAGCCTCCCCTCGCAGCCCGAGAGCTGGGCGAAGTTCGTGGGTGGTCCGTTCTTCCGGAGCGACCTGTCCCGCCTCGCCCTCGACGCGGACGGGCGTATCGTCGGCTTCAGCCTCGCGTCGGTCAACGAGGAGGACTGGGAGGCGCTCGGCGCGACCCACTCGTACATCGACCTCATCGGTGTCGTCCGCGATCACCGGCGACGCGGGATCGCGCCGCTCACCGTGGCATCCTCACTCGCGGCGATCGGCGCGGCGGGGCTCGAGCGAGCCGTGCTCGATGTCGACACGGCGAGCCCGACCGGAGCGAACTCGCTCTACGAAGGGCTCGGCTTCACCGCGACGGAGCGCTCGGTCGCCCTCGTCCGGCACGTCTGACGCACACGGCACGGCCGCCGGTCCGCGGCGCACAAGCCGCAGGCGGGCGGCGGAGACCAAGGGCGACCGGTCAGGACGACGGCTCGGCTTCGACCCCGAAGGAGCGCGCGGTCATCCACCGGATGAGGTCGAGCTCGTACCGCACCTGCGCGCGCTGGTTCTCGATGGCATCCACCGCGCCCGCGACGGTGTCGGCGTACACGGCGCCGCCGGTGGGGCCGGGGTGGATCTGGTCGCCGGCGAGGTAATCGAGGTGCGGCGCGATCGCCTGCGACCAATCGGCGAGCATGACGCGCGGGTGGGAGGCGGCGAACGCCGCGAGCTCCGCATTCACGCCCGGGATCCAGTCCCTCGGGGCGGAGGCCGTCACCAGCACGAGCGAGCGACCCGGGCCGATGGCGTCGTAGACGCTCTGCAGCGCACCTCCGTCGACGGGGCCGTTCGTGCCGAGACCGACGACGACGTAGTCCCGCAGGGCGCCCTGCGCGGCGAGCGCGGCGACGATGTCATCGCCCGCCCACATCGACCGCGACACGGCGGCATCGACCTGGACGCCCGGCAAGCGATCGAGGAGCCCTTGCGCCGATGCGAGCATGACCGAGTCGCCGACCGCCGACACGCGGTCGCCCGACACGGTGACGTGCGGCGGCGGGAGCGGCTCGCCGTCCGGCCCGACGGTCGGCGTGGCTGTCGGAACGAGGTCGGCGTCGGTCGGTGCGGGTGTGGCCGAGGGGGCCGCGGATGCCTGGCCGGCGGCATCCAGCGCATCCTGCCCCGCCTGGACGACGGCTTCGCTCGAGGACACCGGGGGAGCGGCGTTCACCGCGAGGCCGACGCCGACGACGACGAGGACTCCCGAGGCGACCGCCGTGAGGGCGCCGAAGCGGCGCGCGGGTGTCGAGCCGAGCCGTGCGCCGAGCGCACGCAGCGAGCCCCGGAACCCGAGGCGCCGCACGGGCTGCTCGACGAACCGGTAGGAGAGCGCCGAAAGGACGAGGGTGAGCACGAGCGCGGCGATGCCGAGCGGAACCGGGATCGCGCGGTCGACGAAACCGCCCGTCGCGCCGACCGTCACGAGCACGATGAGCGGCCAGTGCCACAGGTAGATGCCGTACGACCGTTCCCCGATCCAGCGCAGGGGCTGCGTATCGAGCGCGCGCCCGAACACCGAGCCGTGCGCGACGCCGGCCGCGATGGCGACGGCCGTGAGGAGTGAGGCCGCGAGCGGGATGCCCGGGTAGAGCAGCTCCCCGTCGGGCCAGGCGGACACCGCCACGACGCCCGCGACGGCGACACCCCCGACGATGCCGCCGAGCGGGCGGGCAGGCTTCCACGCGCGACCCGACAGCCAGAACGCCAGCCCCACGCCGATGAGGAGGCCGAACGCGTGGGTGTCGGTGCCGTAGTACGCGCGGGTCAGGCCACCCGCGGCCGCCACGTACACCGCCCACAGGGCGGAACCGGCGGCGAACGCCGCGGCGAGGGCGACGCGGGCCGGGCGCCTTCGCACGAGGACGACGAGCGGCAGCAGCAGCGGCCACAGCACATAGAACTGCTCCTCGACGGCGAGCGACCAGAGGTTTCGGAAGAGCTCCGGTTCGGCCGCGCCGAAGTATGACGCGCCGCCCGCGATCGACACCCAGTTGTACGAGAAGGTGGCCGCGCCGAGCACCTGGCGCCCGAGACCGACGAGGACGTCTCCACCGACGAACCACGCCGCCGTCGCCGACATCGTGACGACGAGAGCGAGTGCGGGCAGGAGCCTCCGCGCGCGGCGCGTCCAGAATGCCCGCAGGGCCACGGTGCCGGAGGCGGCGTGCTCCCGCAGCAGGAGCGAGGTGATGAGGAAGCCCGAGATCACGAAGAAGACGTCGACGCCGACGAACCCCGAGTGCAGGAACCACGCCGGGAACAGGTGGTATACGACCACCAGCAGCACGGCGATGGCGCGCAGGCCATCCAGCCCGGCGTAGCGGGGTGCGGGGGGTGTGGTCATGGGGAGGGCGTTGTCGAGCAGACGTTTTCGGGAACGGACGCCCAGTCTACGGACCGAGGCTGGGTCCGTGGTCCGATCCGCGGCATCCGCACGCGACGGGCGCGGAAGGATCGGCGGATAGGCTGACGGGGTGCGCCTGCGCCTCGATCTCGCCTACGACGGCACCGGCTTCCGCGGCTGGGCCCGCCAGCCGGGGCTGCGCACCGTGCAGGGCACGCTCGAGACGGCCATCGCCCGCGTGCTCGGCGGCGACCCGCAGCTCGTCGTCGCGGGGCGGACGGATGCCGGGGTGCACGCCGCGGGCCAGGTCGCGCATCTCGACCTGACCGACGCCCAGCGCGCGCGGCTCGAGAAGGGCCGGAACCCGTCTCCGACGGCGCTCGCCGCCCGGATCACGGGAGTGCTCGGGCAGTACCCGGACGTGGCCGTGCACCGCAGCGCCGAAGCCGCACCGGGGTTCGACGCGCGCTTCTCGGCCGTGTGGCGGCGGTACGAGTACCGCATCGCGGATCTCGCGACCCCCTACGACCCCCTCGAACGAGGCCGCACGACGACGTACAAGGCGCGTCTCGACGCCGACGCGATGGATGCCGCGGCCCGCTCCCTCATCGGCCTGCACGACTTCGCGGCCTACTGCAAGGCCCGCGAAGAGGCGACGACGATCCGCACGCTGCTCGAGTTCGGCTGGCGGCGCGATGACGCAGGCATCCTCATCGCGAACGTCAAGGCGGATGCCTTCTGCCACAGCATGGTGCGCTCGCTCGTGGGGGCGTGCGCCGCTGTCGGGGAGGGGCGCCTCGGCATCGCCGACATCGTGGGCATCCGCGACGAGCGCGCGCGTACGAGCGAGATCAAGGTGCTCGCCGCGCGGGGTCTCACCCTGACCGAGGTCGGCTACCCGGCGGAGGAGCTCCTGGCATCCCGCGCGGAGCAGACGCGCGCACGCCGATCGCTCGACGAAGACTGAGCGGATTCATGGGTTGCCGTCGTAGGCTGGCGCCACGATGAAGGTCATCTCGTACAACCTCAACAAGCACAAGGCGATCGGCGAACTCGACGCGCTCGTCGAGTCGACGGATGCCGACATCCTCTGCCTCCAGGAGGCCGAGACCGACTCCCTGCCGAACGAGATCGCAGGCCTCGAACTCGTCGACGCGACGGCCCGCAACCGCCTGGGCCTTGCCGTCTATCTCCGGCGCAATACCTTCGCCGCGCTCGAGGTGCGCACCCTCGCGCTCAAGAAGTCGCTCCACGACCGGGTCCTCAAGCCCGCGGAGGAGCGGATGCTCGCGGTGCGCCTGCGGGACATCGACCACGCGCGCGAGTTCATCGTCGCGAGCTTCCACGCGGCACCCCTCACGGCGCTCAACTCCCTGCGCCGCAAGCAGATCGCTGCGGCGCTCGACGAGCTCTCGGGCCTCGGCGAGAACCTGCCGATCCTCATGGTGGGCGACTACAACTACCCCGTCTTCAAGGAGAACCTCGGCCAGCGCGTGCGTGAAGCCGGGTACGAGCTGACGCTCTCCGATTCGCGCACCTACACGCGGTACAAGTTCTTCCGCGGCCACTACGATTTCGCGACGAGCGTCGGCTTCGACGTCGACACGATCACGACGCTGCCGCAGGGGCTGAGCGACCATCTCCCGATCCTCGTGACGGCGCACCCGCGGGCGCTGACGCACGCCTGAGCGGCGCGCTCAGCGCGTCAGGTCGGCCACGAGGGCCTCGGCGAGCGGCCAGTACGGGGCGTAGTGCTCGGGGTCGCGGTTCACCTGTGTGCGGTGCGCGACGGTCGTGGGCGGGAGTGCTTCACGGTCGGGAACGCGGGCGATCATCGCGCGGTAGAACAGGGTGGCGGCGGTGTACGGATCGAGTCGCTCGTCGCGGGTTCCCCAGCCGTCCTGCTGCTGGAAGAGCCCGATCGATGTCGTGCGCGATCCGTCGGGGTTTGCGACGCCGCTCGTCTCCCAGTCGCCGTAGTCGAGGTTCTGCAGCGACGATTCGCCCATCGCGGTCATGACGGCGATGGTCTGATCCCGCACCGACAGGCCGAGGTCGCGCCCCGCCGCGATGATGAGCGCCGCGTTGTCGCGCTGCGCCCGATCGAATCCGGATACCTCGGCGCCCGGCGTCCGCGCCGGCCCGAGCAGGCCCGCCGTGACGACGGCGAGGGCGATGAGCGGCGCCAGAGTGAGCGCGATCGTCAACCCCGTGCGGCGCCGACGGGTGCGGGCGCGTCGGGAGCGTGCGGACGCCTGCCGGGCCATGCCGGGATCCTGCCACGCTGTCCTGGGCATCGCCCGGACGTCCGTGCGGCACCGGCCCGGAGGGGCGCGGCTACGGGCGGCCCATCCCGAGATACCTCCAGCCGGCGGCGCGCCAGGCCGCGGCATCCCAGCCGTTACGTCCGTCGACGACGACGCGCCCCGACGTGAGGGAGGAGGCGTGCTCGGGGGAGAGCTCGCGGCGATACTCGTCCCACTCCGTGACGAGGACGATCGCGTCGGCATCGCGGATGGCCTCATCGCGGGATGCCTCGTACGTCAGCTGCGGGTGGACGCGCGCCGCGTTGGCGAGCGCCTCCGGGTCGGTCACCACGACACGGGCCCCGAGGCCGTGCAGCCGCACCGCGACATCCAGGGCGGGGGAGTCGCGGATGTCGTCGCTGTACGGCTTGAACGCAGCGCCCAGCACCGCCACCTTCTTCTCGAACACCTGACCGCCCAGCCCCTCGACGACCAGCTGCACGGCGCGATCGCGGCGGCGCAGGTTGATCTCGTCGACCTGGCGCAGGAACGCGACCGATTCTCCGCGCCCGAGCTCCTCCGCACGCGCGGAGAAGGCGCGGATGTCCTTCGGCAGGCAGCCGCCGCCGAACCCGATCCCCGCACCGAGGAAGCGCCGGCCGATGCGCACGTCGTGGCCGATGGCATCCGCCAGCTGGGTGACGTCGGCCCCGGTGACCTCGGCGATCTCCGCCATGGCGTTGATGAAGCTGATCTTGGTCGCGAGGAACGCGTTCGCGGCGACCTTCACGAGCTCCGCCGTGGCGAGGTCGGTGACGATGAACGGCGTCCCCTTCGCGACGGCCGGGGCATACACCTCGCGAAGGACATCCGCCGCCTCCTCGTGCCCGGGGGTGAGTCCGACGACGAGCCGGTCCGGATCGATCGTGTCCTTCACCGCGAAGCCCTCGCGCAGGAACTCGGGATTCCAGACGAGCGTCGCCCCGGTCTCGGCGACGCGCGGGGCGAGCCCCGCCGCCGTGCCGACCGGGACGGTCGACTTGCCCGCCACGATGTCGCCCGGGCGCAGGTGCGGGAGCAGTGCGTCGATCGCCGCGTTGACGTAGGTGAGGTCGGCGGCGTAGCCGTCGCGCTGCTGCGGTGTGCCTACCCCGACGAAGTGGACCTTCGCGCCCGCCGCCGCGGACATGTCGGTCGTGAACGTCAGCCGTCCCGACGCGACGCCCTCCGTCAGGAACTCCGGCAGCCCCGGCTCGAAGAACGGCGCCTCGCCGCGCGAGAGCGCCGCGACCTTGTCCGCATCGACGTCGATGCCCACGACCTCGTGGCCGATGGATGCCATCGCCGCGGCATGCACGGCCCCCAGATACCCGCACCCGATGACGGAAAGTCGCACGTGAGCCCCCAAACGGTTCGTTCGCAGTCTCTTTCGTAGCATGCCGGAGCGTCGAGGGGGTGAAATCGCCTGCCCGCACATCTGCGCCACGACCCCGCCGTGTCGGTCTCTGTGATCTCCCCGTGGCGCGGGGTAGCATGAACGCGTCGCTGCACCTCCCGTGTGCGACACCTGCGCGGGTCGACCCGAAACCCGCCTCGCGCAAACCGGCGCCGGTGCAGCTCAGCGTGCCGGCTCGACGTCCGCTCCCTCCCCCCCTGATGCGGACGTCAGTGAGGGGCCGAAGGCGTCTTCGGCCCCTCACTTCGGTCATCCCCGCGGCGGCGCGGGTTTGGCGCAGGCATCCCCATGCCGTAGGCTTGATCTTTGGTGTCCGGCTCGGCTGATCCGGCGCCACGAACGTGAGCCCTCCACTGGCGCCCTTCGCCTCGCGAAGCACCCCGGAGCGGGATTCACGAACCTCTCCGTTCGATTCAAGAAAGCAGCACTACTGTGACGCGCACCTACACCCCCAAGGCCGGTGAAGTGACCCGCGAGTGGGTCGTCATCGACGCGACTGACGTCGTCCTCGGACGCCTCGCCTCGCACGCCGCCGCGATCCTCCGCGGCAAGCACAAGCCCACCTTCGCGAACCACATCGACACCGGTGACTTCGTGATCGTCATCAACGCCGACAAGGTCGCGCTGACGGGCCAGAAGCTCCAGAAGAAGATGGCCTACCGCCACTCCGGCTACCCGGGCGGCCTCACGGCGACCTCCTACGCCGAGCTCCTCGAGAAGAACCCGGTCCGCGCCGTCGAGAAGGCGATCCGCGGCATGCTCCCGAAGAACAGCCTCGGCCGCCAGCAGCTCTCGAAGCTCAAGGTCTACGTCGGTGCCGAGCACCCGCACGGTGCCCAGCAGCCGACCCCCTACACCTTCGACCAGGTCGCCCAGTAAGCGCCGCCGAGAACAAGGAAACGAACATGGCGAAGATCGCTGACTCCATCGAAGAGACCCCCGAGTCCTACACCACCGAGAGCACGCCCGTCGAGGCCGCTGCCACGCCGCGCCCCGTGCTCTCCGTCCCCGGTGCGGCCGTCGGCCGCCGCAAGCAGGCCATCGCCCGCGTGCGCCTGGTCCCCGGCTCCGGCACGATCACGGTCAACGGCCGCACGATCGAGGACTACTTCCCGAACAAGCTGCACCAGCAGCTCATCAACGACCCGTTCACGGTCCTCGAGCTCGCCGGCGCCTACGACGTCATCGCCCGCATCTCCGGCGGCGGCCCCTCGGGTCAGGCCGGCGCTCTGCGCCTCGGCATCGCCCGTGCGCTCAACGAGATCGACGCCGAGAACAACCGCCCGGGTCTGAAGAAGGCCGGCTTCCTCTCGCGCGACGCCCGCGTCAAGGAGCGCAAGAAGGCCGGTCTCAAGAAGGCCCGCAAGGCTCCGCAGTACTCGAAGCGCTAAAGCTTCATGGCGCTGTTCGGGACGGACGGTGTGCGGGGCCTCGCGAACGGCCCCCTCACCGCTGATCTGGCGCTCACCCTGGCCCAGGCGACTGCCGTCGTCCTGGGCCAGGGGCGTATCGCCGAAGCGCGCAGGGCGGCCGGCAAGCGGCTCACCGCGGTCATCGGACGCGACCCCCGCATCTCGGGGCATTTCCTGTCCGCCGCGGTCGAGGCGGGGCTGGCCTCGTCCGGCGTCGATGTGCTCGATGCGGGCACGCTCCCGACGCCGGCCACGGCCTTCCTCATCGGCGACATCGACGCCGACTTCGGCGTCATGATCTCGGCGTCGCACAACCCGGCACCGGACAACGGCATCAAGATCTTCGCGCGCGGTGGAGTGAAGCTCCCCGACGTCGTCGAGCAGCGCATCGAAGAGGCCATGTCGGGCCCCAAGCTCCAGCCCACGGGTGGGGCCGTGGGCCGCGTCATCCGGTTCGCGGATGCCGAGGATCGCTACGTCATCCATCTGCTCGCCTCCCTGCCGCACCGCCTCGACGGCCTCCACGTCGTCGTCGACTGCGCGCACGGCGCGGCATCCGGCGTCTCGCCCGAGACGTTCCGGAACGCCGGGGCGAAGGTCACGGTCATCGGGGCCGACCCCGACGGCATCAACATCAACGAGGGCGTCGGCTCGACGCACCTGCGGGGTCTCGCGGCGGAAGTCGTGCGCGTGGGCGCCGACATCGGCATCGCGCACGATGGCGACGCCGACCGGTGTCTTGCGGTCGACGCCGACGGAAACGTGATCGACGGCGACCAGATCATGGCGATCCTCGCCGTCTCTATGAAGCAGCGCGGAGTGCTCCGCGAAGACACGCTCGTCGCGACCGTCATGAGCAACCTCGGTCTGCACCGTGCGATGGCAGAGCACGGCATCCGTGTCGAGACGACCGCCGTCGGCGACCGATACGTCCTCGAGCGCATGAACGAAGGCGGGTTCTCGCTCGGCGGTGAGCAGAGCGGCCACGTCATCATGAGCAGGTTCGCCACGACCGGCGACGGCGTGCTCACGGGGCTCCACCTGTGCGCCGAGATGGCGCGCACCGGCAAATCGCTTGCCGAGCTGGCATCCGTCATGACGGTCTTCCCGCAGGTGCTCGTCAACGTCCGCGGCGTCGAGCGCTCGCGCGCGGAGGACGCCGACGTGCAGGACGCCGTGGCGCAGGCGAGCGCGGCGCTCGGTCTCGGCGGACGGGTGCTGCTGCGCCCGTCCGGCACGGAACCGATGATCCGCGTGATGGTCGAGGCGACGACGCAGGACGAGGCCGAGCGCATCGCCGGGGAACTCGCCGAGGTCGTCCGGGGTTGACTCCGCTCCCGCCCGACGCCGTGGTGCTCCGCTAGCCTGAAGGCGGGGGTAGGGAGATGCTCGGGGAGATAGAGGTCGTCTCGCTCGTGCGCGAGGCGATCACGCGGGGTGCGCACGAACGGGTCGCCGAGCTGGTCGACGCGTACCCGCTCGAGGTCTGGTTCGGCATGCGTCCGGACGAGTTCCAGCTTGTGGTGGCCGAGGCGTCGCGTTCTCGCGCGGGGCGTACGGGGGCGGTGGCGCTGTTCGCTCCGGTCTTCGTGGCATCCGGGATCGTGGCGGAGCCGCTGTCGCCGGAGGACTCGACGGGCCTCGAGCGAGATCTGCACGTCCTGGCTCAGGCGATCGCCACGCGGATGCACGGACACGCGCCGGAGGCGTGGGCGCGCGTTCGCGGCATCGGACTCGTCACCGATCCGGTCCCTCGCGGCGTCGATCCGACGCGCGGTCTGCGCGCATTCGCGCTCTTCCAAGCAGGCTTCACCGCGTCGCTCGCCGGAGACCTCGGTGAGGCGATGGATCTCTACGCGAAAGCGGAACTGTGCCCCGTGCCGAAGTCACTGGACTTTCTGGGCCGACACGCCCTTGTACGCCACGCGCTCATCCACGCGCTCTGCGGAGATCGCAGTGTCGCGGAGAGGCTCGAGCGCGGGCTGCGCGCGGACGGACGCACCGACAGCTGGGTCGAGCAGGAGATCGACGCGGAGACCGTTCTGCTGCGCTCGTTGCTGCGGCCCGCGGACGAAGCCGAACAGGCATTCGACGCGATCGCCGCCGTCGACGCGACGGCGGTCGGCGAGATGTGGCCGTTCTACCTGCTGGGTGTCTTCCGGCTGGCCTTCATCGCGGGCGACCACCGTCGCATGCTGGGGGTGATCGACTGGTTCGATCGCGCGAACCTTGTCGGAAGCGGCGGTCCGGGCCTTCCCGGGAGCGTCCTGCGTTCTGCTCGGGCCGTCGAAGCTCTCCTCGACGGGGATGCGCGGCGGGCTCGGCGGGCGTTGCGAGGGGCGGACAAGGACCTGTGGGACACGGGCCTGCTCGTCGCCGCGCTGAGCCTTGTCAGCGGCCGCACCGCGCGCGCCGTCCGACAGCTCGAGGAGCTGGCCTCCGGAACCGCACGACTGCGTCAGGCGGAGAACCTGCGGGTGATCTGTCTCGCCATGGCGGCGCGCGCCGACGGTGACGAGGAGCTCGCCCTCGCACGGCTTCGTGGCCTGGCCCCGCATCTCGATCCCTACGCGACCGCGGCTCTGGCCCTGCTCGCGCCCGAGCTGACCGAGGCGGCGTCGACGCGTCTGGAAGGCTGGCCTCGGCCCGCCGCGACGGACAGCGGGCTGAAGGGGCTGCGGGTGCGACCCACGCTGACCGATCGCGAGTTCGACATGCTGAAGGCACTCGCGCGGGGGATGACGCGTGAGCAGACGGCGGAGGCCCTGTTCGTCACCGTCAACACCGTGAAGACGCATCAGCGCTCGCTCTACCGCAAGCTGAATGCGAACGACCGGGCGACAGCGCTCGTCGAAGCGCAGCGGCTCGGCCTTTTATGAGACGGTGTTCATTTTCCGGGTGAATCAGGGGGTGAGTTCCTCGTGCCTTCCGGGCAACCCGGAAGGGGCCCTCGAGTGAGACTGTAGATTCGACTCATCAGCAGCCGAGCGCGGCCTCCCGCGCGGGCTGCGGTCACGCAAGAAGCGCACGCCGCGGTCGGGCCCCCGACGCGTCGAGACGCATCGGTCGGCCTCTGCCAGGGGCAGGCAAGCGTGTCCGCCGCCCGCGATCATGAGGGATTGGGGCCCTCGCCGTGGGAAGCCGCTGAGCGCGAGCCGTTTGTCGGGGGCATATGCGGCACGCTACTGGGGGATACGGATGCCGGGGTGGGCGGGGCGCCGCCGCCCACCCCGGCATCGCGCACGATTCCGTGTCAGGTCGGCTCCGACCAGCTGAGCGATTCGATGTACCGCAGCAGCACGCCTTCACGCAGCGCCCACGGGCTCACCTCGAGTTCGTCGACGCGGAGCATCGTCATCGCGGTGTGCAGCACGACTCCGGCTGCGACGATCTGGAACGTGCGATCGGGCGTGATCCCGGGAAGCTCCTGGCGTGCGGCCGCGGGGATCCGCGCGAGGCGCGGGATCCACCAGCCGAGCGACCCGCGCGGGAGCAGCATGCGTTCGCTGTCCGACCAGCCGGGGGCGGGATAGCCGGCGAGCTTCGCGAGCGAGCGGATAGCCTTCGACGATCCGACGACGTGATTCGGTCGGGGCTGACCCATCATCATCTCCGCGACCGGTTCGAGCGTGGCGCGGGCGTGCTCACGCAGACGCTCCACGGCCTCTTCGCCCGGTGGATCGGTCGGCAGGAACTCCATCGTCGTCCGACCCGCCCCGAGCGGCACGGATGCCGCGACGTCGGGGAGCTCGTCCGCTCCCGCGGCGAGTTCGAGCGAGCCGCCGCCGATGTCGAACAGCAGGATCTGCCCCGCCGCCCACCCGAACCAGCGGCGGACCGCGAGGAAGGTGAAACGGGCCTCCGATTCGCCGCCGAGCACCTGCAGGTCCTGACCCAGCGCCGCCTCGATGCGTGCGATCACCTCGGGGCCGTTCGTCGCCTCGCGCACGGCACTCGTTGCCGTCGCGAGGAGTTCGACGACGTTCTCTGCCCTCGCCGTCTCGCGCGCCTGCGCGACGGCATCCACGAGCGCTCGAACGCCGACCTCGCTGATCGAGCCGTCGGGCTCGAGGTACCGCATGAGACGCAGGATCGTTCGCTGACTGGTCGCCGCCTGCGGCCTGCCGCCGGGGTGGACATCGGCGACGAGCAGGTGGACGGTGTTCGATCCGATGTCGAGGACTCCCAAGCGCAAGGGAATCAGGCTAGCGGCGGATAGAGTGGGCGCGATGTCCACCGAGGAGCACACGAACGAGCCGGCCACCGACGTCGCCTCGCTGTACCGCGAGGTCGACCGCGCCGAGTGGGCCGCCCTCGCCTCGGGCATCCGGAATCCGCTGAGCGAGACCGAGGTCGTCCAGCTTCGCGGAATCGGGGACCGGCTCGACCTCACCGAGGTGCGCGAGGTCTACCTGCCCCTCAGCCGGCTGCTGTCGACGTACGCGGAGAACACGAAGCGTCTCGGGGCGGAGACGGCCGCCTTCCTGCGTGAGCCCGACACGACGACCCCGTTCGTCGTGGGCGTGGCCGGCTCTGTCGCGGTCGGGAAATCCACGATCGCACGCCTGCTGCGCGAGCTCATGAGCCGTTGGCCCGGTACGCCGCGCGTCGAGCTCGTCACGACCGACGGGTTCCTCTACCCGAACGCCGAGCTCGAGCGCCGCGGCATCATGAGCCGCAAGGGGTTTCCCGAGTCCTATGACCGTCGCGCGCTCGTGCGTTTCCTCACCGACGTGAAGTCCGGGGCCGCCGAGGCGCGCGCCCCGTTCTACTCGCACGTGCGCTACGACATCGTGCCCGACGCGTACGTCACGGTGCGCCGCCCCGACGTCGTGATCGTCGAGGGTCTCAACGTGCTGTCGCCGCCTCCGACGCCCAACGACGTCGCCGTGAGCGATCTGTTCGACTTCTCGATCTACGTGGATGCCGGTGCCGACGACATCGCCGGGTGGTACGTCGACCGGTTCCTGGCGCTCCGCGAAGGCGCGTTCTCGAACCCGAGCTCGTTCTTCAACGTGTTCGCCGAGCTCTCCGACGCGGAGGCGGTCGAGACCGCGCTCGGCTACTGGAACGACATCAACCTGCCGAACCTCCGCGAGAACGTCGAACCCACCAAGCACCGCGCGACGCTCGTGCTGGGAAAGGCCGCCGACCACACCGTGAAGTCCGTCCTCCTGCGGAAGCTCTGACGCCCCTCGGCCTTCGATCGCCGGTTCGTGCGGGTATGTGGCATCCATTCCCGCGTGTACTGGCAAATGAACGGCGCACATCATGCGCGGGAGGCGTCAGCGCCGCTCGTCGAGGGCGTCGACGAGATGCTCGGCGATCGCGAGTGAGGATGTCGCGCCGGGGGACGGGGCGTTGCGCACCAGGGTGGCGGAGCTCGTCTCGTCGATCGCGAAGTCGTCGAGCAGGCGCCCGGAGGCATCCATCGCCTGCGCGCGGATGCCACGGACGAGGCGCGTCGCGCGGGCGCCCTCGAGGGCAGGGACGTAGCGCTGCGCCTCCTGCAGGAAGAAGCGCTGCGAGAGCACCGACCGGGCTTCGCGCACCGCGCTGCCCGCGTTCGCGGCGGAGAAGCGCCAGAACGCGCCGTCGGTCAGCGTCGCCGCAAGATCCCGGGGTGAGAGCCCCAATCCCCGGTATCCCTCGCGTGACAGCGACAGGAAGGCGTTGGGCCCCACGGTCATCTCGCCGTCGTGGCGCTTCGTGAGGTGCACGCCGAGGAAGGGGTACCTCGGATCGGGCACGGGGTACACGAGTCCCTGCAGGATGTCGCGGTACGCGGATTCGAGCAGGAAGTACTGTCCGAAGAACGGCACGATGCTGGGATGCCGGTCGCCGCCGGAGCGGCGCGCGACGCGGTCCGACTGGAGCCCCGCGCACACGAAGACGTGATCGGCGCTCATCGGACCGGCATCCGTGTGGACCGTCGCCCGCCCGGAGCCCCGCTCGACACCCGTCACCTCGCGGCCGAACTCGACGCGTCCGCCCGCCGCCGTGATGTCCTCGACGAGCGCGCGCGTCACGGCGGCGTAGTCGGTGATCGCCGTCGTGGGGGACACGAGCGCCGCCTGCCCGACGGCTTGCGGCTCGATGTCGCGGATGCCGGCCGCATCCGTCAGACGGACGCCCGGCGCCCCGTTGGCCTGCGCACGCTCGTGGATGTGTTGCAGACGCGCCTCCTCCGCATCGTCGAGAGCGACGACGAGCTTGCCGCACTCGACATAGGGGAGCGACTTCTCGTCGCAGAAGTCCTTCAGCAGCGACACGCCGCGGCGGCACAGCCGGGCCTTGAGGCCGCCGGGCTCGTAGTAGAGGCCGGCGTGGACGACGCCCGAGTTGTGTCCCGTCTGGTGCGCGGCCGCGCGGTCCTCCTTCTCGAGGAGCGTGACACTGCTCGACGGGAACCGTCGGGTCAGCTCTCGGCCGACGGCGGCGCCGAGGATCCCGGCACCCACCACGACGAACGACTGCGTCGACGTGCCGCCGGCGCTCATGCGACGAGGCTCAGCGTCTCGCCCTCCTGGGCGTAGCGCTCCCCGGTGTCGGGGCAGACCCAGAGGTCGCCTTCTGCGGCGAGCGGATGCCCGGTGCGCCCGACCCAGCCGATGCGGCGGGCAGGCACGCCCACCACCAGCGCGTGGGCGGGGACGTCCTTCGTGACCACCGCGCCGGCGGCGACGAGCGCCCACTCGCCGACGTTCACCGGAGCGACGCACACCGCGCGGGCACCGATGGACGCGCCGCGCCCCACGGTCACGGCCACGGCGTGCCAGTCGTCGGTGCCCTTCGGCGAGCCGTCGGGGTTCGCCGCGCGCGGGTACTCGTCGTTCGTGAGCACCGCGGCGGGTCCGATGAAGACGCCGTCGCCGAGCACCGCGGGCTCGTACACCAGCGCGTAGTTCTGCACCTTGCAGGCATCCCCCAGAACCACGCCGGGGCCGATGTAGCCGCCGCGGCCGATGTTGCAGTCGGCGCCGAGTCGCGCATCCTCGCGGACCTGGGCGAGGTGCCAGACCCGGGTGCGCGCGCCGAGCGTCGCGCGAACATCGACATCGGCGGACGGTTGGACGATCGGGGCGTCGGGCGTGGACATGGCTTCCTTCCTCATGCGGCAGCGCCGCGGGCGTCGTGTTCCGGTCAGTATTGTGCCAGGCCGCCGAGCGTCGCTACACTTTGGATCGGGGAACCCGGATATGTCCGTGCCGCTTGGGGTGCACGGACAGATCGGCGAGTGATCGTCGATCGGTGTCACGGGCGATTGAGCCTGACCGGCCGATGAGGCGGTCAGGTGACTGGGGAATGAGAATATGGGGACTTCTCAGCGCGGCGTCTACGTCGGCAAGGCGCGATGGCGGAGGGCGGCGGCGATGCTCGGCGCCGCCGCCGTGCTCGTCGCGACGCTCGTGGTCACGTCACAGCCTGACCAGGCGACGGCGGCGAGCCCGTGCGGTGCCGGCATCAACGCCATCGCGTGCGAGAACCGTCAGCCGGGCACTGATCCGTCGGTGTGGGACATCGACGGCGCCGGCGACCCGTCGATCCAGGGGTTCGCGACCGACATCTCGGTCAACGCGGGCAATCGCATCGATTTCAAGATCGACACCCCGGCCTCGAACTACACGATCGACATCTACCGCACGGGCTGGTACCAAGGACTCGGCGCCCGTCACATCGCCTCCGTCACGCCGTCGGCAACGCTGCCTCAGCGACAGCCGGAGTGCATCACAGATGTGACCACGGAGCTCTACGACTGCGGTACGTGGGGGGTGTCGGCGTCGTGGAACGTCCCCACCACGGCCGTCTCGGGCGTGTACATCGCTTCGCTCAAGCGAACCGACACCGGTGGCCAGAGCCACATCATCTTCATCGTCCGCAACGACGGCAATCGCTCGGATGTGGTCTTCCAGACCTCCGACACGAGCTGGCAGGCGTACAACACCTACGGCGGTGCGAGCTTCTACCAGGGTGCGGCCAACGGTCGCGGCTACAAGCTCAGCTACAACCGGCCGTTCGCCACACGCAACTGGGTGCAGGGGCGGGACTTCTACTTCAGCTCCGAGTACGCGACCGTGCGCTTCATGGAGCGCAACGGCTACGACGTCTCCTACGTGTCCGGTATCGACTCCGCTCGCTATGGCGGCGAACTGCTCAACCACAAGGTGTTCATGTCGGTCGGGCACGACGAGTACTGGTCGGGAGCGCAGCGCGCGAACGTCGAGGCAGCGCGCGACGCAGGCGTGAACCTGCAGTTCCTGAGCGGGAACGAGGCCTACTGGCGCGTGCGGTGGGAACCCTCGGCGGATTCATCCCACACGGACTACCGGACCCTCGTGTCGTACAAGGAGACCTGGGGCAATGCCGCCAACAAGGGCGGCGGCAAGATCGACCCGTCGCCGGAGTGGACCGGCACATGGCGCGATCCGCGATTCGCCGACAGTTCGACCGGGGGCCACCTTCCGGAGAATGCGCTCACCGGCACCATGTACATGGCCAACAACTCCGACCTCCCGGTCACCGTCTCGGCCGCCGAAGGCAAGACACGGCTGTGGCGCAACACGCCGCTTGCATCCATGGCATCCGGAACGACGACCGCTCTGGCGCCGCACACGGTCGGCTACGAGTCCAATGAGGACATCGACAACGGGTTCCGGCCCGCAGGGCTGATCCGGCTGTCGACGACGGTCGGGGCGACGCCGGAGTATCTGACTGACTACGGCAATGTGGTCGTGGCGGGTACGACGACGCATCACCTGACGCTGTACCGCGCCTCGAGCGGCGCACTCGTCTTCTCGGCGGGTAGCGTTCAGTGGGGCTGGGGGCTCGACGCCGAACACGACGGCGACGGTGCCGCCGCGGACAGCCGCATGCAGCAGGCGCAGGTGAACCTGTTCGCCGACATGGGCGCGCAGCCGACCACCCTGATGTCGACGCTCACGGCGGCGACTGCGAGCTCCGACCGGACCAACCCGACCGTGAGCTTCACATCGCCGGCAGCGGGGGCATCACTGGCATCCGACTCCAACATCACCGTCACCGGCACCGCCGCCGACGTCGGGGGCGTCGTCGCGGGTGTCGAGGTCTCGCTCGACGGAGGGCAGAGCTGGCACCCGGCCACAGGGACCACCCAGTGGTCCTATTCGGGTGTGCTCCGCGGCTCGGGTGCGGCGAGCATCCGCGCCCGCGCGATCGACGACAGCGCAAACTTCGATCGCGCCGGAACCTCGCTGGCGGTCACCGCGGCCGGTCCCTACACCTTCTTCGGGTCGGCCGTTCCGGCGACCGCTTCGGCCGATGACAGCGACCCGGTCGAGCTCGGGCTGCGCTTCACGCCGGAATCCGACGGCTTCGTCACGGGCGTTCGGTTCTTCAAGGGCGGCGCGAACACGGGTACCCACGTCGGCTCGCTCTGGGGCCCCGACGGCACGCGGATGGGAACCGTCACGTTCACCAACGAGACGGCCACGGGATGGCAGACGGCGACGTTCGCCTTGCCGATCACGGTGACGGCAGGACAGACCTACACGGTCTCCTACACGGCGCCGAAGGGCGGCTACGCGATGCAGGCGCGCTACTGGCCCTACGCGGCGACGCCGGCGTCGCCGCTCTCGGTCGGCACCGGCCTCGGAGTGGACGCGCCCGGTGTGTTCGGGGCGGCCGGTGCCCGCCCGACCGGAGTGTGGTTCGATTCCAACTACTTCGTCGACGTCGTGTTCTCGAGCTCGGACACCTCGCCGTTGCGGGTGCTGTCGCGTACCCCCGCAGCCGATGCAGGCAGCGTGGACCCGTCCGCAACCATCGCGCTCACTCTCAGTCGCGCGGCCGATCCTGCGACGGTCGGCCTCGCCGTCGCCGACAGCTCCGGCAGGGCCGCGGCCGGCAACGTGACCTACGACGCCGCATCCCGCTCGATCCGCTTCAGCCCGAGTACGCCGCTCGCGCCGCAGACGAAGTACACGGTGACCCCTTCCGCAAAAGATGCCTCGGGCCGCGCCCTCGAGAGTGGGGCGGCATGGTCGTTCACGACGAGGGGAGCGGATCTGCCCGAGGGCACGTGTCCGTGCAGTCTGTTCCCGGAGAGCACGGTGCCCGCGATCGCATCGACGGCCGATCCAGATGCCGTCACGCTCGGCGTGAAGGTCACGGTAGGCGCGTCGGGTACCGTCTCCGGCCTGCGCTACTACAAGGGGCGGGCGAACACCGGAACGCACGTCGGCATCCTGTGGAGTGCGACCGGCTCCGAACTGGCGCGTGCCACCTTCGCCGATGACACGGCGGAGGGCTGGCAGGTCGCCACCTTCAGCACTCCCGTCTCGGTCGCTGCCGGCACCACGGTCGTGGCGTCGTACACCGCTCCCGCCGGTGGATACGCCGTGACCACCGGTCGGTTCGCGTCGCCGTACGCTCGCGGCCCCCTGTCCGTCCCTGCCAACGGAGCGGTGTACACCTACACGGGCGGGTTCCCGACATCGCCCTCGAGCACCGACTACGGCGTGGACCTCGTCTTCCAGACCGGGCCGGCGGCTCCGACCGTCGTATCCCTGTCGCCGGCCGCGGGTGCCACCGGCGTCGCCACCGACGCCGTGGTGTCGGTGAGCTTCTCGACACCCGTGAAGCCGATCAACGGGGCCACCGTCACGAGCGGGGGAGCGGCAGTCGCAGGATCTTGGTCGCTGGATGCCACGGCGACGACGGCGACCTTCTCACCGACGAGTGCTTTGCCTGCGGGCGCCCAGATCGCGGTCTCGCTCACGGGCATCCGCTCCACCGAAGGCGTCGCTGGAACGGATGTGTCGTGGTCCTTTGAGACTCGGGCGAACGAAGCCGTCACGCGGTTCTTCTCCGGCGCCGTTCCTCCGCAGGTGGATGCCGATGCATCGCCGGTCGAGCTGGGGCTCGCCTTCCAGACCTCGACCGCCGGCGAGGTGCGCGCGATCCGCTTCTACAAGGCGACCGGCAACGGCGGTGTGCACACGGGCAGCCTCTGGGGGCCGAACGGTCAGCGGCTCGCGACGGTCACCTTCGCGAACGAGACGGCGACCGGCTGGCAGAGCGCCACCCTGGACAGCCCGGTCACGATCACGCCCGGCGCCGTCTACACCGTGTCGTACTTCGCTCCGCAGGGGCATCCGTCGTATGCAAGCGGGGCACTGGCGGGGTCCGTCACAAGTGGTCCCCTCTCGACGATCGCCGGCAACAACGGCCGTTATCGCTACGGCAACGGCGGAGTCGTGCCGACGCAGTCGTGGCAGTCGTCCAACTACTTCGTCGATGTGGAGTTCGTCGCCAGCACCAACGCGGTGCAGGTGACGAGCACGTCGCCCGAGCGCGGCGCAGGCGCGGTCGCCACGACCGTGACGCAGGTGACGGCGACGCTCGTCGGGGCGACGGCTTCGTCGGCCCCGACGCTCACCGTGGCGGGGTCGAGTGGTTCGGTTGCGGGGACGTCATCGTTCACTCCGTCCTCCGGTCTGCTGTCCTTCACTCCGAGCGCGGCGCTGCCCGCCGAGACTTCTTTCA
>ERZ781399.1437-NODE-1437-length-21144-cov-4.319882_pt1 | contig 21144 bp, 17 predicted proteins | sample MGYA00511014_ERZ781399 | MGnify/ENA primary metagenome ERZ781399 (study PRJEB29847, sample SAMN06458254) | wastewater metagenome | isolation source: Wastewater bioreactor | place: South Africa: Cape Town | study: EMG produced TPA metagenomics assembly of the...
TTGTGTTTTATCTGTTTTTATTCTTTTTTTATTTAACCAACTTGTCTACATCTTCATTTTCTGTCGGTAATAGTTTTTTTTTCTTGAGAAATATGAAAATTTTTTTTCTTCGATATTTATACGGCTTATATTTATAGACATAGATGCATCGTTTTTTTTATTTTCATCATTATCATCACTACTACTACTACGATTAGTAATCAAGTTTCGGCAGGGAATCTTGGGAGATAGTGATGCTATTAGGACTAGAGACTAAGCAGACAAAAAAAGAGAGAGAGAAAGCAACGCAGAAAGATAGATGTTGCTCGTTATTAAAACAAACGATATGAGAGCACATGCATGCATGCATCATGCATGTATGCCGACCGTGACTTCTCATACCAAGTATGAACGTCGGCAACAGGCAGATACGCATTCTTCGTTTATATATCGCGATATAAATACAAATATATATATATATATATTTATGTGTGGTATGTTTCTTTTAGATAAGATGATGAAGATGACGATGATGATGAATCAACAACGACTACTATCACGCAACTAGAATTAACGAGATTTTAGTTTGAACGATGGCAACGATTGAATTCAGCTGTTGTCTTTCTTTATGTCCATATGTTATCCGTCCACGATAAAATACGGATTTTAACATTAGAAACAGCTGCATATAAACAAACGAAAAAGCCACTGAAACCTTTATTAACACAATAATAATATAACAAAGAAAGAACATTATTATCTCGACTAACTATATCGCGAACAAATAAGTCAATCCATGAGTTCAACAATGACAAAATCGAAATCAAGCAAACAAATCGCATGCAAAGTCCGTATGCTTGATGATCAAGAACGATCATTTTATATCGATGTAAGTACCAGATCAATGTCATCAAGATAGTTCGTGTGTTTTCTTCCCCTCTCTTTATTCTCATTGAATATTTAACCTAACGTCAAGCATCATCAATCATAGTCGAAAAGTGTATAGTGTATTTGTCAAAACAAAGACACTGGAAAATAATCTTTCATTCATATTTGGCAATGGCCTTTCCATAAGTTTGTAGAGGTTAATTGCTTATTGCATACTAGTACATACGTATACATATACACATACACATATGCATACGTCTATCATCAACATCATCATTATTTGGATGATGACATTCGAGGTTATTATTATGGGAAATAATTCTCATCTGTATTTACTCTACACATACAATCGCTTGAGTGATTCAAGAGCTTCATTATAAACATTGTTCGTTCTTTTTTCTTCTAGCCAAAAGCCACTGGACAAGATTTATTTACTATTGTTTGTAATTCCATTGATTTACTTGAAAGTGACTATTTCGGATTGGAATATGTTGATAGTCATCGAAATGTTGTATGTTACCTTCGAACGAACGAAGAAGAAGAAGAAGAAATCATTTTTGTGTTGTTTAGTGTTGGCTTGAAATGGATAAACCCGTTCTTAAACAAGTTGCTGAAACAAAATTTTCATTCTGTATTAAATTCTATACTCCCGATCCCGGACAATTGGAAGAAGAATTTACGAGGTAAATATTCAATCTTCATTTGTTTGCCCTCAAGGCAAATCGACACTTAAGTTTTTTTTTTCTTTTGATTACCGAAAATCTTCTTCTTCTTCTTCTTGTTCAGGTATCTTTTTGCATTACAAATTAAACGTGATCTTAGCCAAGGCACATTACTATGCAGTGATAATACAGCTGCTCTACTTGCATCTTATGTTGCTCAAGGTAAATTGAGAACAACAACAACAACAACAACATAGAAGTTTACTTTTGTTCGATTTTATTCTAGCGGAAATTGGTGATTATTTGGAATCCTATAATAACAATCCAAGTTATTTAGCTGGACGAAAATTTTTTCCTCATCAAACAAATGAACATGAAATTCGTATTATGAATTTTCATAAAAATCACCTGTAAGTATCGACTAGTGCAAAAAGAAAAACGATGATGATTATTTATTTATTGTAAAGTGGTCAACTTCCGGCCGATGCTGATCTTAATCTACTTGATATAGCTCGAAAAGTTGAATTATTTGGAATCAAAATGCATCCGGCCAAAGATCATGAACAAGTCAATCTTAATCTAGCTGTTGCACATATGGGAATACTTGTCTTTCAAAATATCACTAAGATTAACACTTTTTCTTGGGCAAAAATTCGTAAATTGAGTTTTAAACGTAAAAAATTCTTAATTAAATTACAACCCGAAGGCTATGTAAGTTCAACAAAAAGAATAATTCAGTTTCATTTCATATGTTTTTTTGTTTTAACTAGGGTTATTACAAAGATACTGTCGAATTCTATTTTGATACACGTGATGATTGTAAAAATTTCTGGAAAAAATGTATTGAATATCATGCATTTTTCCGTTGTGTATCAATTAAACGACCGGCAAGATCACGAAGTCGAATATTAACACGTGGCTCATCATTTCGATATCAAGGTCGAACACAAAAGGAAATTCTCGAATATGCACGAGAGAATTACTCGAAAAATCGATCTTTTACTCGGTAAAATATGAAAAAATTGCAAAATTTTCGTTGAAAGAATTAAATTGTTTGTTTTTTTTTCTTTTTGAAGATCTTATTCAAATACCCGAACAGTTGCTCCTACAACCGGTCGATCACATCGTTCACCTGGCGGTGGCTTGAAAACATCCGATACAATGCGTAGTCGAGATACGAATATTTCATCGAACGAATCAGCTCGTCATACGACTCGTTCAAATCCTAATCCAACAACAATTGCAACCACCGATGTTCAATCAAACGATGCTTATCATCAAGTTTATCATGATGATTCATCGACACATGGCAGTCGAACATTAGATTCAAGATTTAGTCGTGATAAATACGATCTATCGGACGAGGACGATGATGATGATGATCGAGATAAAGAAATCGACAAACCTGTAAATGGTTCATTAGTAACTGATCAACCATTGACAAATATAACAAATCCTGATAATGATGTTAAACTTGTGACTGAAAATGAAACTGAAACGCCTATTGTTAGCAAAGATGCTATTGATTCGACTGAATTTGATAAAGGTAAGTCGCCGGGTGATGATGAACAAAATATCAGTAGAATCAAATCTGATGATGGAGAGGAAGAAGAAGAAGAAGATTATAGTGAATCGAATCATAAAAAAGAAAATCGAGTTAGTCTAGAAATCTATCATAATGATCCGAATGAGACGAGTAATCAACAAAGAAATGAGAACGATTCAGCGAAACGTTATTCGACATCGTTGAAAATGTATTTAAATGCGCGACATTCATCAGGTGGTTCACATTCGATATGTATAACATCGAATTTTTTTCAATCAACAAATAAAAACCAACAAAAAGAAAACTACGATGAAAACGATGAAGATGATCAACAACAACAAGAAAAAACCATCATACGACGTTCACATTCATTAGAACTTCAACGAACATTATCCGAAGATATAACTCATTCGCCGTCGAATTCTTCGACACCATCATCGCCATTAGAAATTCCACCTGTTGAACGTTTGATCGGCTCGAATCAACCGATGGAGAACTATCCGAATGATGATCGTGCGCCATCGGTTGTTATCGAAATTCGAGCTAAACCACATTCATTACCTCGTATGACCGACTATATTGAATATATTGATAGACGAACATTACCATCTGTCAACAGTCTATCATGGCAAGATGATACAATCGAAAATGATCAAAATATGCCAGTGAATGAGATTGAATCTCCCGAAGATATAATGGAATTAGTTCGACAACAAATTGAATTACTTGTTACAAAAATTGTTGAAGAAGAAAGACAAATCGATAAGATTGTCGACCGTCTCGTTGAACAGGCATGTTCACGAGCATTGAATCTATATTTAATGGAACGTCGTGCACAACTTTTTTCTGGTTCTCCTCATTTACCTCATCATAAATCGTGTATTTTAAGGTCCAAAGATATTGATAAAGAATCAGATAATAATATTCATAATCAAAATCAGGATGTGAATAATTTAGCGTCGCGTTTACGTACGAAATCAAGTCCTGTAATAGGATCATCGATAACAACAACAACAACAACCGATTGGACTGATGTAAGCCGTAAACTGGCTGCTCAAACATGTTTTGCTGCATATCCAAGTGGAAGTAATCTACATGAATTAAATCGATCAGATTTTTCGACATTTTCCGAAGCGAAATTAAAATTTTTTAATATCGTTCCAACTGATGTCTTACCTTCTCGATCATCTCTCTCGCTTCCTGCTCATCTTTCTCTTTCTACATCTGCTCCTAATGCTCTCTCATCTTCATCATCAACACATTCTTCTCGTGCATCATCTGTTTCTTCTTATGCATCGTCTATGCATGTACCATGTCTACCTGTCGTAGATAATCAGTTAAAACGTCATCAACGTCCATTATCAGCGCGTTTACTCGATTTCAGCGATGATTCTGATTCCAATCCGATAACATCAATAAGTACAAGTTTAAAAACTTGTATTCTACCAACAACTACAACTACAAATACTATGACAACAGTACCACCATCACCTCCTCCTCAACACCATACAGCTAATAGTCCTCTTCCTCCGCCACCATTGCGTACTCAACGTCGTCTACATCAACAACAAAAACGACGTTCAAGTGAAGATCTTGGTTCATCCAGTGATGATTCACTGTCGTATCATTTAAATAAAGCAGCCGGTTTTCGTTCCGTTTTTCCTCAACGTAATCACCCGTACAAGTGAATCGTTCTTTCTATTGTTTATTTCTTTCTTTCATTCGATCGATCATTCATTCATTCTCTTTTGTTTCTCTATATTCTATCTCTAGTCATTATCCTGTTATTTTGACTTGTATATCTATTTAATTAAATTTACGCAGATCTTCGCTCTAGCTTCTATCCTAATGATTGATGAAAATATGATTTAGATTATTATTTTTCTTCTTCTTCTTCTTCTTCTTTATTTTGATTAACTGAGATTGAGTAGTATATATTTTTGTTTTCTGTATGTTACGCTCATGGAATCCTATTATTTTGTTTACACGATCAGGGATATATATATATATATAATTTTCATTTATTTAGTCAAGAAATAATAATGGAAATGAAAAGTTTAGATAGTTAAAATAGATTTCCTTATATTATGATTCGGTTCACAGTCTTTTTTCTTTTTCTTTCTAAAACAAAATATACGAACACATAAAATCAACCCGGCGACTTGCCATTATCTCTATAAGAAGAACGCGCTTTCTGTTTGCTTGTCTTGATTTATATATATATATATATATATATATATCCCTATGTGTAAACCATCTCCCTAAATTGTATTTGTCTGCAACAAAAAAAAAACGAATAATAATATTAATATTTTTTTTCTGATTTTTTTCTATTTGTTGTTCCGCTTTAACTAACAGTTTGTCAGCGTATGTGTGAAATTTTGTATCGTACTAAAAAAAACCCGTTAAATTGACGCAAAAGAATAAATGCGATTAGGAAACAAAATCATAAAATTATCTTTCCTACCGAGAAAAAGAAAGACTTAAAAAAAATAAATACTATTATTATTTTTGTTGTTGTTATTATTTCCAGGCGTTACAGGTCAATCGGATTATCGACGAGAAATTATCGGATATGTTAATAATCATCGACCGATCCCGCCTTTAACTAGTCACACACCACCAAGAAAAACATCGGCAACCGAACAACAATTAATATCTGTTGCACAACGATTAAGTTTGAGTAAACAAAACCCGATCATTAACCATGATATTCCAGAAGCAAATAATTCAAGAAAACAGTAAATATTGATACATAGAATTTATGAAAAAAAAATTACTGTTGTTCGTATGTTTTTTTTAACAAAAAAAGGTCTTTGAGTAATGAACAAGCAATTCTATCAAGTGCTATACTACCTCCTAGTCCAATTTGTAAGATAGAAGAAATGAATATCGATGATGATAAAGTAGGAAGAATTGATGATGATGAGGGTTGTTTGAAAACAAGCAAAACTGCTATTTATTTTAGTTGCCAACACCACCAATTATCTACGAATATCGTTCACCGAAAGCAACCCTAAAGAAAATCGAATCAAAAACAAGAGATGTTCAACAAGAATCACGTATGTGATCATTTTTTTTTATCAAATTTATTCGAATAACGACTGATTACTTCTTAGTACCCAATGTCGAACCATCAGCATCTCTTGAAATGACTCAACCAATTCCTGGTACTCCTGTAAGCTTTCATTTTGTCCTTTTTCTTGGTTTATCTACTCTTATTATCGAAATCTAGCGTTTAATTGGTACGGTTCCACCATCAGCTCCTATCATATTCCCAACGTCAGTCTCATCAACAATGATCATTTCGTCGATTCATGATCGAGCGTTTTTCGTCTGCAAAGAACTACTGATGACTGAACGAACCTATAAAAAAGACATTGAAGTTCTAGCTGAAAATTTTCGTCATGATTTCTTATCGATTCTCAATCAACAAAATGAAATCCATATTGAACATGATGAAGAATCATCTGAACAGGATCTATTATTTAATTTCAATGAGTTATTATTTACAAATCTCGTGCCCATTTATAATTTTCATTCACAATTTCTTCGACAACTCGAACAACGTATATCGATTTGGTAAGATTGTCAAAATCCGATCAGAAAAAAAAGCAATCAATCAATCTTTTCGTTTTCAAAGGGAAACACGATCGATTCCAGGTAATGAATGTCTAACTGGAGACAAATCTCCTCAGCATATTGGTGATTTAATTGTCAATTTAATTGAAATTTTACCCGTAAGAGAAAATCGACGAAATACTTCGATCGATTATTATTATTATCGTTTATTTTTAGAAATATGAAAATTATATTGAAAATTATGATCATTTATTAACTGATCTTGAATATATTCTCAAACGTAATCGTCGATTTGATTATGTTTACAAAGAATTCGAATCACAGAAATTTTGTTATCTCTCATTTATTTCCTTTCTTTTCAAACCTTTGCAAAGACTGTTACATTATTCAGTTTTACTTGAAAGTAAATCAAACACAAAATAGATTTACCATATTTTTATTTCGACTTGTCTTTTAAATTTAGAATTACTTATTTATTACAAACAAAATAATAATGAATTCGACTATCAAGATTGTTATGGAATTTATATGAAAATTCGAGATCATATAGAATTATTCAACGAATCTTTGACATTATTTGTATGTTTAACAAATCCATTCGATGAATAGTTGAAAAGCAAATTCCTTTAATTTATTCTAGCAAAATCGACAGAAATTAATCGAACTTCAACGTGATTTAATCGGTGTTGATAATCTCTCCATTCAACATGATCGAGTAAATAAATATAATCGATTGATAAAATTTGAATTGTTTGTTTTTTCTTTAGAAATTTTTACGTGAAGGTTGTTTGCAGAAACTATCGAGAAAAGGCTATCAACAGCGAATGTTTTTCCTCGTAAGAACAAATCTCTCGAAACAAAAATTTGAAAACAAAAGTTCTCCACTGATTTAGTTCTCCGATGTTTTACTCTATTGTGCTCGAAGTTCAAGTCCAATTCTTCAATTTAAATTACATGGCGAACTTCCACTAAAATTAATGAATGTTTGTATCAATTGAATAAGTCAAAAAGACTAGTTGAATCTATTCATATACGTATATCTAGGTTGAAGACAGTGATGAACGAACGAAAATTCCGAATTCAATTACGATACATACAGGCACGCGTTCGTTACTCGTTGCTGCAAGGTACAAACGAATTTCATATAAAATAAACTTCGACTTTTATTTCTTTTTATAGTTCTGAAGCAGAGAAGAAGAAATGGTTAACTGATTTGAAATCAGCAATCGAAAATATTAAAGTTAATAACGATGAACACAAGAATCAGTATACATCAACATTGAAATCCAATGGTAAATCCAGACAATCACAATGATTTTCATTTGATATGATTTGTTTTAGCATCATCAGAAAATCTTGATTATTCCGTTGTTGGTACTATTGATGAAGAACATACGAGTCCTATTGAACGTTCATGTATTCAACATCGTGCAAATACAACAATGCATGTTTGTTGGCATAGAAATCTTTCTGTATCAATACTTGATCATCAGCAATCAATGCAAAATCAACTAAGTGGCTATCTTCTACGCAAATTCAAGAATTCAAATGGTTGGCAAAAATTATGGGTAGTTTTTACGAATTTTTGTTTATTCTTCTATAAAACTTATCAAGTAAGACGAAGTCGCCAACCGATCGCAATTTTTTTCTTTTCTCGTATCAAATAGGATGATTTTCCGTTGGCATCATTGCCTTTACTTGGCTATCGAAGTTCATTGCCAATCGAAAGCGATGGTGTGAATAAAGATTTCGTGTTTAAATTACAGTTTAAGAATCATGTCTATTTTTTTCGTGCCGAAAGTCAATATGCATTCGATCGGTACGTTGATTTGATTTTGAAAGCAATATAAAATTTAACATTGTTCGATTATTTTCAGATGGATGGAAGTCGTTTCAAGTGCAACAATTGTTACAAATGATGTGTCGAATTGAATTCTCTCTCTCTCTCTCTCTCGTTTTTTTTATACATAAATTTAGGATGAAAATAAATGAGAAATAATCTCGTCGTTTGTTTTTTTTTCTTTTCTTCTGTAGAGAGACTCATAATTGTGGTGATTGACATTATTTTACCTTTTCTCTCTCTCTCTCTTACTTTTGTAAAAAATCTTGTTGTTGTATTTGTTTGAATGCTATTAGATAAATTACGCATACATACATTTTATTTATCTGTTTTTTTCATCTTCTTTTTCTGTGTACTGATCCCTATTTGATTGACAAATTGAATCTTTAACAAAGAAACAAAACGAAATAAATATGGAATACAGTTTTTACGAATCTTTCAATTGTTTACATAGATAAATTAATCAATTGATTTTTATTAAAATAAATATATCAAACTCCCCGGATACTAAATAGAAGATTATAACAATCGTTGATACGAATAAAAAGAAAACAAATATAATGTTAGTTGCAAGATAAACAAGTCGACTGTTTGTTTGTTTGTTTTTTCATGACTGATAAAATGAAGATAGAAAACGAGACTTTAATTATGTAGATGTAGGTTCGTTGAAATCATCGAACATATTCAATGATTTGACAATTAAGAGTTTGATATATTTCGTTGCATCGCCAGCTTCAGGCAAATAAACTTTATCACATTGATTTGGAATGATTTTTTTCGTATTTCCAACTTTGTCTGTATCGTCTTTTGATGTATAATGAAATGTGATGATTTCTGGACAGGTTTTTTTACTGGTTATTTTTATAATTGTATTCAATGGACGATTACAAAGAAGATTACCCATTGTTCGATGTTCGGGTAGTTTTCGTATGATGTAGAGATGTGTTGGTGAAACTAATAGATGACTAAAACAACACGATTTTTTAGTGAAATATTTATTTATCATTGGCTTTTGTCTTGTTCATCGAAATGTTCACATTCGTATTTGTGTTTAATATCATTTTGAGTAAACATCGATTCGATCTCAATAAGTCCGAGTGTAACTTGCTGTTGAGATGTTGCTGATGAATCATCTAAGAAAAAAAAATATTCGAATAGATTCTATTTTTCAATAATCTTTTACTCTCGTCTTCATCTTCATTCAATGAAAACACCGATGTTTGATCTTGTCGATAGAGTTTCGTTATTTTATCTTCTTTACGAACATGTCTATTGAAAAACAGAAATCAACTAATGAAATATTTCTCTGGAAAATAACATTTACGTTGGAATAGAAGCCGACGATTCAGTGAACGGTGTATGTGCCATATAATCTTTGACTTTACCTTTCATTTCCATCGATTTACTTTTAACTACACTTGAAATCATATTGATAAACGAAGCTGTCTGAAAATATCAACAATCGAATAGCAGCTTATGTTTTTATTTGAGGGTGATTTTTACTTGAGTATTAATAGTAGGTAATTTGTCAGCAAGATTTTGTTTTAAAGTCGATCGAGTTGATGTTGATTCTTGTGCATTAGGTTGTGAATGTTCAACTTTAGTTAACATCGATGGATCTTCAATGACTTCGACTAGCACTAGATCGGATGAGCATTATTTTGAAAGTAACAATGTCAAGAGTATTGGTGAGACGACCTACTTTTATAACCACCAGATGCAATACTAACATATTTTGTATTTCGTTGAAGACAATATGCAACAACCATTCGAACATATTTATCTTCTTCGTTATCACCTGAACCAATAAAACATAGATGTTCACCACCAGCAGCCGAGCCTAGATTTATTCATGTGTTCAGTTTATTTTTAAAGAAAAAAATTTCCTTTACCAGCATCGATAGCGTGTTGTTGTGCAGCGAAGAGAGCATCAATTGCTCCAGCAAATTCTTTCGGATCTTCGAGTAACTAAAATACACGAAATCATTATTCTCCTCAATTAAAATCATTCTTAAATTACAAGATTTGCATCAAGATGAAATGCTGTATATAAATGTTTGGAATTGTACTGTTCAGCAGGTCGGCAATCAACAAGAAAATATCTGACACCTGCATTCTAAAACGAAATATATTCATTTTCATAACATAAAATCTTCACTAGTTTTGTTTACTCCGCCTAATTGATTTGCTTGAAGCAGTTCTTGTACAGATACCGGCAAACATAAAGCTTGATAAATGGAATAGGCTTTAGCAGAAAATGAACGATCACTTTCATTGAATAGACAAGAATAAAATTCCTTTTTTTTTGAAAAAAAAAATTTAAATAAGAAATGAAGAGAAAAAAAAACAAAATGTTTCGTTTACTTTTCGGAATGACTGCGGAGTATTTGAAGCGTAATGATTAGCTAATGTAAAGAAATCTTCGAGATCACCCAATGATAATTTAGCCGGTGCTTTTGAAAGAAATTCTATTTGAAAATAAACAACATAGACGCTGAATTCAATTATAAATCATAAGAATTTCTTCGTACCAATAATTTCACTTTTGTCTTTATTTGCCAATGTCAATAGTTCATCTTTTGCAAACATAAGTAAAACAAGCGCAAGAAAAAAAGCAAAAAATTGATCGGCTTGTTGAAAATATCCATCCCAAAGATGTAGAATCACATCTAATTGACATGAACCCGCATATAAACTTCGAATCTACGAATGACATTCTTGTTTTTTCGTCACAACAAAAAAAAAGGAATTTCATTTTCAACAAACCCAAATATGTGCATATAAATCCGATGTTATTTTTCTCGTGTCAAAAAAACTACACAATTCAGGATCATGATACAATAATAACAATCGAAACAGATGGTACGGCATTCCATCAGCTTCACAGTCACTTCAATACAAATAACAAATGATCTATTATTTTCTGTATTCAATATCGTAAATCTACCGTGGAATATAACGATTTCGAATACTAGCAAATAATGTGTAGAGTTCGCAACGATCTTGATAATTTAAACTTGCAATTGGTTTCAAGATTTCAATCCAACCATTGCCTTTTTCATAGGTTTCATTACTGTAAAGAAATTGTTTTCTTTTGTTAGTTTTATCGAATGAAGAACAAAAAAAAGATTAAATTACTATTTTTTACAATAGGATGTAATCACAGATTCGATATCATGAATTTTCGATGTCGAATCATCATCACTGATTTCTAAGAGATCTAAATGAACAGAATAACTAATAGATGCATTGATCTTGTTGAATACATACGGACTAAACGTGTAACATCGTCATGTATGATACTCTGTTCACGTAAATCAAACGATTCGCTTTCGACATATTCATATTCATGATCATTTTCATGAATATTCAAACAAATCTGTGAAGAAAAACAAATGCAAAATGAATCTTTCGACGTAGATCTTACTTTCCAAACGGGTAATCTCAAATCATTTGTCAACGCTCGACATTGTCCAATATTTCGAATCGATCCAAGATCACAGCCACGTTCGATAGCCGAACGTAATTCTTGAATCCATTGATTTTCTTCAGACATGATCTGAAATTAAATTTGACTTTTATTCGAATGTAAACCAACAAAAATCTTTGCTCAGTAATAAAGGCTCAAAGTTTTGAATCAGAATGTTGAGATCATACCTATATATAAACAACATCATAGCAAAGATCCGTGGATTCGAACGTAAATATTTCTCAATAAAATCCATTCGATTAACATTCTCAACTCGAAAATTTTCGGTTTTACTTTTATTTTTTGAATCAAAAAAAAAGAGCGAGAAAAAAAACAGGATGAAACTACTGATCAGTTAGACATTTAACAAGCACCTAAAATAAATATTTATTTGACTGAATTTTTTTTAATTGAAAACTCAATTTACCAGGACATTTGCGTATCAACGGCTTCCTTTCGAACGAGTCGTTTATGATCGTCGAGACATGTTCGAAGAACATGTATGATATGTCGACGATGAGGTTGAATTTGATGAATCGGTAATTGTGTTAAATATCTCAAACATTTCAAACTTGTTATACGAATTGTCTTAACAAAAAACAGAAAAATCCAAATATACAATCATCAATTATTCGTGTTGTACCATATCGTTTTTGTAAACAACTAGATTTAACAATCGTGGAAGTATCGTATCGAGATGATCGGCGATTGTATTCGGATTGGTTTTGATGAGATCATAGATTGAATTTAATGCCGATGGCCAAATCGATTCATTCGTTGATATCAATGCACGAATTAGAATCGGTAATAACTGAAATTAACAAAATGCAATTGATTTATTTAGTAAGAAATTCTCTTACCGAAAGAATTTCATCTTGAATAATCGATTTCGGAATATTATTTAATAAATCGATGAATACACTCATTTGACTCATTGATAAATCTTCAACAGAACAACAAAAAAACAACATCGAACATGGCAATTTTCTTTCTCAAACCATTCGACACTAAGACTGGTTTTAATTGCGAGAATATATTGATAAATGTTATTTGTTTAGCCATTGGATGAACAATACAATCAGCGTTTGCTGACAAAAATAATGATTGTTCATCGAAATGCGTTAGAAGTTTTAACGATTGACAAGCAATATCAGTTAATTCATTTTTTTCATTCATCCATTGAATTAACTAAAATCAAACAATCGAAATTGACGAAATTCTCGATGAATTGGCTTTACAATCGGAAGATATTGTTCAAGAATCGGTGGACGAGATAAAAGCAAAGATTTTATTATAATCGTCCAGAGATGAATATGTTTTTCATCGGGAGTTGTTTGACATTGTTTCAGAAATAGTTGTGTTTCATCGAAAATGTCATCTGAATATTTATAGTAAAATAGATAATGTTGAATGAAATTGAAAGAATCTACTTTTGGATGAAAGTTTATTAACTAAATTTCCATAGAAATAGTTGAATACATCATTTGATGATGAATTAAAGATTTGATCGACTAAGTTTGCTTTAATTTTATTAAAAAGACTCTCCAATTGATCTTGATAGAACTATTAAAAACAGATTCAAATCATTTTCTATTGATTTGTTGTGTTTACTTTTCGTTTTAAATTTCCAAGAAAATACATAATCACAAATAAATTTCCTCTCTACAATTCTGATTAAATTACAATTCTATGATAATTCAACAATTACTTTCTCCAATGTCCAATCAATTCGTTCGATTAATTGTTCAACAAATGTTGTAACACTACAATTTATAAAATTGAAAAAAAAACTAAAACAATTCTTTCAATTGTCAAAACGTACCTTTCATCAGCTATCGTTCCGCATTTAGCCGAGAAAATTTTTGCAGATTGATCAGTTTCAATTTTCGTCGCTAGGATATCAAATAACGGCGTAAATAAATTTGTCAAAACGTACGATGATGGAAGATATTTGAAAAGATGTGGCAAAAGCGGAATAAATTGTTCTATAATCGAGAAAGAAAAATTCGTTCTACGTAAAATTACGAATCAAAAATTCTACCCGATGGCGAAAAAAATCGTTCGAGACGTTCTTGACATCGTTCAGAATTATAACATAATTCAATACAATTCTCAAGTACATCATTCGATGGAAGAGATTTATGTGTCCATGAATTAACTAGACTTGTTAATAGATTCATTGTTATTCGATCGAATAACGGTGACGAAGCTAAGATTTTCAATACATTTGATAATTTCACTTTGTCACTATCGAGTCGATTTTCTTGGCAGATATACTTCGTTAGATTATCTTCGAGTGCTTGACCGGGTACGCAATTTAATTGTAGAAGATAATCAATTAATGAAAGACATTGATTAGAAAACTTTTCGAAATAGGTCGCAACAAGTATCCAAAGTTGTTCGGCGACTTCGTTGGGCAATTTAACAATCGTTCGAATGCCTTGAAAAGCAAATATATTCGAATTGAAATAATAACAAACAAAAAACGAAGATTTTTCAAACCTGTTGGCTGAAGGAAATAAGTAATCATATCGAGAATAGTTTTTTGATGATTAATCTAAATACAAATACGTTGTTTGATTTGACATTTGAAAAATTTGATTCGTACTTGTTCGAGATTTTCGAATTGCTTGATTAGTAACGGAATAATAGTCGACCAGATTAATGACGCACAAGTTGGATTTGCTCGTGCAACAGCTTGAAGAACTTTAGTTGCTGGCCAAACAAGTTTTAAATCTAATTCTTTGAGAAATTTTTCACATTCTAAAACGAAATTTAAATCGTCTGAAAAACCAGATTTTCTCTTTCAACAATTATTTTGCATCACCTCGAATAGCTCGATCAACGAATTTCTTCGTCGAAATTTCTGTTTCATCGTTCTGTATCGATTTACCGATTAATTTCATGAGAACAGTAATCGATTGTAAAGCCATATTTTCCATTTCTTGATTTTCAGCACATAGAGCCTTCAATTTGTTTGTTTTTTTTATCAAAATTAATAATTCATTTTTTCGTTGATATTCATTCTACCTGTTTACTTAATAAATTCCATAGAATGACTAAATATGCAGTCATATCTCGAGCATCGTATTCATCAATTGAATGAATCTAAAGTGATGAATCAGAAAGATCGAAACGTATTTGATTCTACATACAAAAACATCCATTGCTGATAAACGTGCACTGGGAATGTCCGATTCGAGTTTTTCGATTAACATCGGTATGCAATACGGTGCAAATTTACCGGTTGATGTCAAAATATTACGTAAAGAAAGAACGAGTTGCTCATGTGTAACTGTTTCTTCAGGTTCGTTATTCGTTATTTTCTAATAACAAAAAAAAAAGAAAAAATTCAATTTTTCAATGAATACATTTACAAATCAATTACAGGCTTATATTCCATGGGAAAATAACAAGCAACAACTTCGAATAATTCTTCTTTATACGGTTCTTTGAAGAGAATAAAAATAGAAGTTTCGTTTTCAAATAGTTTTGCATTGTTTACCAATTTCTAAATATTTCGTCATGTATTGTAGACATTGAAAGCATAGAACTAGATTTCGTGGATCTCGTTCACCGTCCATTGATTGAATGAAATTGCAAACAAAATCGCTTTTTAACTGTTGAACAGCTACAAAAATATTTCAAATTATTTCTTCTGATCATTTGATTTTGTTTTTCGGCATACTTTCAAGACGATTGAGAAGAAAATGTAGTAAAATCACAAAGACATTGTATCGATTGGATTGAGGAAGTGATTGAACATAAACATCGGAAAATATCGATTTTATCATTGCAATACAATCGTCATCTGTTATCGCAGCTTGCTTGGCCTTGACAAATAAAAGTGACTGCAATCTGTAGACAGAAGACAAAAAAAGAGAACATTTCTTACTAAAATCGAATACAAATCAACAGCTGGCTGTGTAAGAACATGGTGATCACTCATTTTTGCACTCGTAAAAATCAATAAATGATGAACTAGAATTGAGATTTTTAAAATTTCACCTTTTTGTTTTATTAGATTCATACTTTCATTCGATGTTAGATATGTATTCGGTAATAAACAAAGAACTTTAGTTATTAATGTTAATGCTAATGATCGTTTTGATAATTCGATATTTTGAAGATAATCTCTGAAGACAAGAGAAGTTAATTTGTTGAGTTAAAAATACAATCGAACTACCCAATAGAAATAACGAAATCTACGAATGATAAATTCTTCGAAAGAAGAACTAAAATGAAATTTCAATTCACAAAAAAAAACGTTTCAGCTTTTAATTTGTCGCACGTACGTTCTCCTAATCGATTAATAACACTTTCATCGCGATCATTAACATATTTTTCGATCAATGTTTGACAATTCATTTTATAATATTACCTAAAATCGAATCAAATTTGTAAATGTAACGAGTATTTCTTTTTTTCAACAAAATAATCTATGCCATTCATCCTCCAATAATAATCAAACTCATAGAAATTTTCTATTGGATGTTAAATATCAACTGACAACGTGTGATTGCAGATGAATGATGAGTCATAAAAGATACGAAGAAGAAGAATAAAAAAAGAGAAAACCATAGACAATATATATATATATATATTATTCAAATCAATCAAGCGATCATTCATGTTACCATTGACAAGTGTTTCATTCTGGATATCTTTTCGGTTTTGCTTCTTTAATAAATATTTATTTAACTAAATCATAATTCGTATATTTCTACGGATTTTATTATTGCAATCGACATAAATTTAATCGCAGAAAGATTTTTTTCAAGAGCCGATTCAGTCTCTTTTTATGTCAAGGTAATATTTCGTTTTTTTCCCTTATTGAAATCTCAATCCAAATAATTACATTGTTTTTGTCAATGATAAGAAAATCTATTATGATTGTCTGTAATATGTCAGCTATGCTTGACAGATGATAAGTCGAGAATTTTCTTTTCTCGTCAAACGAAAAACAAAAGAGAATAGGTTTTTGTTCTGTCTTTATTATTATTGCTACTATTATGTCTTCGTTTATATCTCATCGTATACAATCTTGAGGAACACATGTTGTTTCGATTTTTTTTCTGTTTTTTTTCTCTTGCTCTAGTCGTTAATCTGAGAATCTTTTTTTTTCGTTTGAAAAGAAAAAAATGCACGCACATGCACCTGTCGATTTGATTCTGTACGGTACTCGAACGATATTTTAATGAATACATAAATATGCAATTATCAATACACAGTATATTCATCGTGTTTTCTTTCTTTCTGTCTGTCTGTCTCGTTTTTATTTTGTTTTTTTTATATCTATGATATGATTTGTACGAAGATTTTTATTTTCTAGATTGATGTATCGAATTTTGATCTGTGTTATTTCGTTTTTGAATTTATTTTCATTCTGCTATTTGACTAATAGTATTGCATATAACATTCCTGATCCAGGTAAATAAATAACAATATTAAAAATATTCGAACAAATTATATTCATTAGAATGTACGGGTGTGTTTAATTTGTGTACCGATGTTGATAAAGAACGACTTGGTCGTCAGGCTATTAAAGCAATACATGAACAAATGGACGATGATAAAGATGGAATGATTGAAGCAACAGAAAGTCAAGAAGTAAATGAATTGTTAATCAAAAAAAAACAAAAAGAAAATACGGTTGAAATTTTTAGTTTATTCAAGAAGAATTAGAATCAAAAACAGATTCAGTTCGACATAAACAATTTCAAAATTTAAATATGCATATTACATTCGATGATCTTTGGACACAATGGCAAAATAATCCAGGTTTTGTTTTAACTTTCGATTAAGAAATGAACTTAAAGTCGTTTTTCTTTTCGAAAATAGTTTATAACTGGACAACGGAGAATGTCGTCGATTGGCTTGTAAATTATGTTCAACTACCACAATATGTTGATAACTTTCGACGAAATCAATTCGATGGTCGAATGATACCAAGGTAAAAATCTAGAAATCGAATTCAAAGGTTTTTTTTATCATTTCGTTAAAGATTGGCATCAAATGAAAAACATTATTTATCTGCAATAATGCAAATCCGTGATCCTCGACATAAACGTCGATTAATAATTAAAGCAACTGATGTTGTTCTATTCGGCACGCCAACAAGTAAAAAATACTTTGAACTTTTTGTTTAACTGATAAATATTCTTTTCGTAATCATTTAGATACACATAACCTTCTCAAAGATGTGATCTTAATGTCAGCAGTTGTGATTTCATTTTGTGCTTGTTTATATGCTTACGTTCGTCATAGAAAAATACAGGATAATATGAAAACAATGTTAAAAGAATTAGAAACTCTACAAAAAGCTGAAACAGATCTTGTTGCTGTGACGGGAAAGTAAGAAAAAATGACCGATGTAATATATGTCGAATTGAGTTCTGTTTTTTTTAAAGAATGAAAGCCATGGAAAACGAATTGAAAGACAAACCGAAAGTTGATCGTGGTTTATTAAATACTTGGTTTGTTGAAGTTCAACGAACGAAAGAAGAAGCAGAAAATTTTCATAAACGTCGTGCTACAGTACTTGATCCTGAAAAACAACTTCGTTTTGCTTTACAAGAAATTGAACAAGTAAAAAATATTCATCTTCTTGAATGTGTTCAATCTATTTTTCATATTAGTTACGTATTGCTTTACGTAAAGCTGAAGAACATGCTCAACATCAATCCTACGAACCACCGAGTGAACTGATTGAATTGTTGAAAAAAACTTATCTTAACGAAGAACTAGCGTTTGAAGTCAAACGGAAAGCTGCTGAAAATGCAATGATTATTGCTAAGGAACAAGTAAAACGAATTAATTGATTGATTCTATTCAAACGATCTGCTTCGGTCTTTTTATTTCAGATGAATAAAATTTCGAAAATGCAAAAAGGATTCTTCGGTGCCGTACGAATTGCGCATACAGGTTGCATTGATAATATCAGCGAATTAATCAGTTCTGCAAAGTAAAGTTGAATGAATTGTTCATCGTTCTTTTATTTCAAACTTTCAGAGAACGACATCGTGAAATTCATGATGAATATGAAGAACGTGAAAAACGTTGGAATCGTATAGGTTCATTACTCGATCGAGAAGATCTCGTCAGTAATTCATCATCATCATCTGTATCCATGACACACAATGTTTATCTCAACAATGGAATACCATCTTCGATGTCAACAGGTAAATTAAAGTTTTTTTGTTTCCATCAAATTGTGATAAAACGAACAAAAAAAATAATAATATAGTTTTTCGTAATCGTGGTGAGTAAATTGCTCATGGAGAAAGAGAAAACCTAAAACAAGCTAATAAACCACAACTTCTAACAGATCACGCATGCACATGAATACGCACGCGCGGATTGTTTAATATGCAATTGGGAAAAACGAACGGGATTTTTGTTTTGTTATCCTGAAAAACAAAACATGAAATAAGAATTTTAATGTCAATTTGGTTTGTTTTAGAGGCAATATCACGTTCGAAACAAACATCTATGGATTCAATAAGTTATGATTCACAATCAATAACAAAACCCAGTAATCGTACTGGTCCAGTCAACCCGATTATATCGATTAAAACAGTCGAAGAAAATCATTCATCTGTCAATGGCAATTATCTCAATCATAACGACTCACCTTCGACAGTTCTAAAACGTCGCACACTAGCAAATACAAATAATAATAATAATTCATCATCATCATCCGAACTTCTTGGTTCTCAACGACAAATTATCTCTTCACAATCAGCTCAGAATCTTAATTCGACACTACGAAATTCAGCTGCAGATTCCAATCGAGATAATAATACCGATGATTCTTTAGATATTTTACTATCGAATAAATCATCGAAACCTATATTTGATCTTATGATTGATCAACAAATTGATATCAATGATAATTATCCGGATGACCAAGATCAAAAATCACAAATATCAATGTCAGCTTATGACGATCAAGTATCAATATCAACGCCCGAACGAAAACGTAAACAATTCTCATCGAAATTATTAAAACCATTTCACAATATTCGTTTACGAAAGAAGAGTACATCTTAAATTCAATTAAGAAAAGAAAAAAAACCCATTTCTTCCACCGGTATTTGCTCAAAAAAAGAAATAATAAAGCTAATAACAATCTCATCAATGATTCTTCCGAATTTGTATAGAAAATTTATATGCAATTAGACCGAAATTAATTTGTGTGTTCTTGTTTTGTCCTCTTTTATTGTTATTATTTATTCATTTCGTGTTGGTTTCGTTTTTTTTTAAATCTCGTTATTATTCTCATTCAGATGAACGTTTGTTTATCCTCGTTTGAAGGAATCTTTTCTTGAAACAAAAACATGCACACACATATATACATAAATATACAGTTACAACTTTTCTTTTTTTCTTTTTTTTTGTTCAGGAATAAACAGAACTTCAATTTTGTCTATATATTTCATCAATGTCAGCATTACCTAATTAATCCCATGGATTCGTATCTATTCTGCTATTCATACAAAAATCAAAGTTAACATATTCTTGCTAAAGTTCTGTGCGTTTTTTTTTCTCTCGTTGTCTTTATTATTCTAATTCACTGCCTGTCACACTTTCGTTCATGTGATTACTTGAATTGTCAGCAATTTCATCGGATGGTGGAAGTACTTTGGACATTTTGTTAATATTTTGACGTTCAACGATCCATTTCCAAATAGCTGACATATCAGTTGTATCAAGTTGAAAACCGAATCGTTGAAAATAAGTTCTTAATTGTTCATTATTAACATGTACAGTTAAAATATTCGCGCCAGCTTGCCGAGCAAAATGCTCAACACATTCTAACATTGCTGTGCCGATGCCATGTTTTTGACATGAACTTTTAACACCGATCATTTCGATGTAACATTCAGTCATATTTGTCGGAATATAATTCGCATTTTTAATCAATCGACGATATATTGATGTTAAACATGAATTCGATTGTGAATGCATATTTGCATCTAGAATAGTTGTTGTTTCACCAGGAAATGATAATGTAACAGCTGCAACAACATCATCATGAACTTTACCAAGTAGAACATTGTGAAATTCACGTGCATTTGTATTCGAACTGATTCGTGTTTTAAGTTCATCACGAAATTGTTGTCTTTCTTCATCATTACCGACATAATGTTGTAAACGGCTATTTAACGTATCAAAA
>ERZ781399.1438-NODE-1438-length-21142-cov-4.415706_pt1 | contig 21142 bp, 18 predicted proteins | sample MGYA00511014_ERZ781399 | MGnify/ENA primary metagenome ERZ781399 (study PRJEB29847, sample SAMN06458254) | wastewater metagenome | isolation source: Wastewater bioreactor | place: South Africa: Cape Town | study: EMG produced TPA metagenomics assembly of the...
ATGTATTCCTTTGATATTCGATGAAAATACGAATTTAGTTGGTGCTGGTTTTAGTTCACTTCTTCTCAATGATTATTCCGGTCTATTGAAAAAATACTGGTGGATCTTTTTGCTCTTTATGATTGCACAAATCATATTAATTCCTATTGGTCTATTACATTTTCGTAGTCAATGTATTCCTTCAGATAATCCTTTTCTTCAATAAATAAATTATACAGAAAATTCAAAAAAATATATAGTCAAATTCAGCATTTGTTTCACCTGAACTTGTTGTCCATGATGAATGCCAACTATTTACTTGGGAATAATTTAGTAAAAGAGGCGAATCATGATTATATTGATAAATATCTTTGTTGAATATTGTTGGTATTTGTTCGGTATTTCGTCTGAGTTTACATAAAATAATTATTTGACTGTAAACTAAAATTTTAAAGAAACCAACAATACCAATCATTGAACTATTCAATAAAATGAAATAGGAATTGGAATTCGATGATAATGTTAAACATTCAATTCGATTGATTAGCGTAAGAAAACTAAGAAGAATAATTAATGTTGAAATTAATGTTCCAATTATATGAATAAATATCGAAATCGAACAAGAAATCGAATTACGTCGCCAAATAACAATCCAAATACTAATTGGACATAAAAGTAAAAATGGCATCGACCAAAAACCAACTGCAATATGATACGGACATGTTTTATTGATAATAAAGAGAATTTGTAACACTAATATCGCCACAGCACTCAGGAATTCGATAAATGATAAACAAAAATGTGCCAAAACTTTTTGAATCAATTTAAATTCATAACGAATTCGACTGTTTATCAAGCTGAGTTGCATTTTATCAATAGAACACTTCTTCTTTTTCTTTGATTCAATTCATTTGTTCTGTTGAGAGAAAGCAGAAGAATAAACAGACTATTCGTGATACGTTCAGATTACTTGACCAACAATGAACGCAAGGTAAAATTACTTGATAAACATAACTGGTCTTTGTTTTGAAATAACAAAAGAAAATTAAAAATCACTTGAAAGAGACATTGCCGATTCAATGTTTAGAGAAATCTAACAAATTATAACCATTAACTCTCAAAGACAATTCTCTTTCGTTATTTTATTTACTTTTCAAACAAGAAATCATTCGATTCTATGTATTCCTAACAATTTACAGATTTTTTTTGTTTGTCAATCAAGTACTTTCGTCAATATCCATTTCTCCATCGTCAATTTCAATATCATTCGGTGTTATCTGATTATTTTTCACACAACATCGACGTTTTATGATTTGTCGGTAGTATTTTTTAAGAAAAATAAATTTAACTTCATGACGAAAACGAGCTGATGATAAAATAAATACATAGAAATTGATCTACAAAAATAAGAAAAATAAAAAAATTCAATTTCTCAGAAAATTGAAATTACCGCTGAGTTAATTCTAACGAAAGAAAGAAATACAATTTGAACTAATTGTGAGACTGCATATGAATACGGTTGAGTTATTGGAATCGGATTGTTAATAGCATAGATTCGACTGAAATTATATGGAAATATTAAACATAGAAAACATAGGACACGAACGAAAACCATTGCTGTCATTTGTCGATCTAAACGACGACGAGCTATTGGAATTTGTCGACGAACTATTCGACGAACATTTCGATATGCTAACAAACTAAATACGACTGCAGTTAAAATCGGCATAAAACCAGCGAGAACTGGATAGAAAAAGAATGAACCATATTCAACAGCTATTGGATTTCCAATGACACATCCAACCAATGGTTTTACTTGAAAAAATAGAGCAAATATAATACTATGCACTGTCCAGATACAAATCATTGTGAAAGCAGCAATTTGAGCGACTCGCATTGTACAACAATGTTGACGTTCGAAAAAATAACTTGTCGAAAAGAATTGATCGGCTGCAGCACAACAAATCATAAAATATGTAATCAAGAGAAATACTTGTGCTAACATGAATTTAATCTTACACCAAGTATCACTAGAATCTGTTCGATCATCACCATAGATCGATGTTAAAATTGTTAAACTCAATGATACAAGTGCATATAAGATATTTGCTATCGATTCAATCGATAAGAAAAATGCTGATCGATTACCTCGAAATAATTTCAATCCTGTAAAAACCAGAAACGTAATTATATTACCAAGAATGCCCAATGAAAGTATGATATAAGCATGATATACAGAATATAATGTAGTAATATGCAAGAGTAATTCGGATGACATTGACTTAGAAAATACTTTAACCTTAAATTTATAAGTTCTCGTTTTTTCTTTCTAGAAAACTATGTAGTATTATTAAAAAATATCTTTATTAAGAAAAAAGTACTCACTTTTATTGGTTGCTGACCTAAAACTTCTATAGTATAGAAGCAAAGAAAATCTGTCTTTTCTTTTAATTAATTTTACTGTCTACTTATTAATCCAACGTTTGCTTGCGGATGAGATATTTCTTTCACAGATTTCAAATCAACATAATTAAGGGTGGCTGACTGAAGATAAACAATTCATTACTAACATTCTTCTGTTTTATAAATAATTAAACCATTTTCTATAGTTTAGTACTTATTCATTTCATTAAAAAACAGACAGACACAAAGACATAAGAATTTCTTTGATACGACTTGAGTATATCAAATTGACATTAAAGTAAATTTAATTGATATCAAATGATCATCTCTCGGTTATCATTTTATCTACGGAAAATGTATTCGTATTGCATATTTATTATCGATTAAAAAAATAAAACAATTGATTCTCGTTTGTTTAAAAATTTATAAAAAAAAATTAGCCTTTAAAAAATTCTCAAGAAAAAAATATGCGTAATTTACAAAAACAAAACTCAGCACATTTTAATATTGGTCTTATTGATAATCATTTAAAAGATACGAATTTGTGTTTACATCGGGGATAAACTATCCTCAGCACCGTATGTCGTGAAATAGAATATAATTGCACCGAATATAACAATATTAGCTGTTATAACAAAGCCTGCTGAACCACCAATAATCTAAAGAAATCTTTTCCAAACAAAATCTCAATTTCTATTCAATCGACTTACGGTTCCAGTTCGTAGTAAAACGATTGGAAATGCAAATGTAGAAGAAACAAGAACACTTGTTATGAACCAGCAAATATCTGTACCAACACTCGTATCACTCATTCCATAGCTCGATGCTGAACATTGACGTTGGATTGCTATTGGTATTGGGCAAAGAACATAGAATATAAGCAAGAACAGTGGCCACCAATTACTTTAACAAAGATAGATCAAAATTTGTTTATTTATTTATTTGTCTTATCGACATACTATTCTGATAATGCACAACCAAGAATTAACAATGTTAGACCAATGGAACACATGAAAGCCAAAATAACAACACTAATTATCAGAATAGAAGATAGATAATTAGTTTAAACATTACATGTCGAGAAAATACTTGCCCTACGAAGTCAAATTAATTCAAAATATACATTTAAAAATAGTTTTTTTTACCTTTTATTCCTTCGAAAACACCCATTTTTTTAAAAACAAAATCTAATCTAGAATATAAAAAATTTAACAAATTTTTCTCGTGTTCAAAACAAAAACATCGGTTAGATAAATGCAACAAAAAAAAACGACATTCTCTCTCAAGGACATCCGCGAATGAACGGTATACCAACAGGAACACGTTTTTGATAATCTCGATAAACACTTCCATAATGTCGAATTAACGTTGATTCTTCATAAGTAATTCGATCGGCAAAAAACAGCCAACTTGCCTGAACAAAAATAAATTTCAATTTTCTCCTCAAATAAATGATTTTCTCTTACAATTAAATATATAAAAAAACAGACGGGATTTGTTAGTAAAATTTGTGTTCCACATGCCCACCAAAACCAGCCAACGTACGATGGATGACGAACATACGAATAGATTCCAGTCATAATCAATCGATGTTCACTATCGGGCTTATCTTGTATGATATGTGAGAAATGTTGTCGTGCTGTAAACATCGCTAATTTACGTAGATATTCACCGATAATAACCAAAATTAAACCAATGATTGTCCATAAATATTGATAGGATACGCCGTTTGGAAAGAAAAACAATCTTTCAATGAAATATTCACTATAAGCAAGAACAATTGCACCATTGTATTGAGGTGAATGATTTAATAAGAAGGATTTTAAATCCAATCGTCGACGATTCCAAAGAGCAACGGATATATATTCACTTAAATGAAATATTGAAAGAATTATTGTAAATAAACCGATTTGTAATGATGTTAATGACCAAATAACACCGATTGTTAGAAGCAATGTTAGAAAATGTGAACGAATTAACACTTCGAATAGAAAAAATCGACGAACTATTAGAAAATGAGCGACAAATATCAATAATATAAATGAGAATGACGTTAAAAATGAGAAACGATTAACATAATAAACAAATATAAATGGAATCGACAGGATACACGGGACAAATGAACATAAACACGATTGAAGTCCTCGTTGAAACATTGCTTCCGAAGACATTTCTCTTCTCGGTTTTTTATCAATTCTGAAATAAAAAAAAAAGAAAAAGACTAGATCTTTGGTTAATAATCTCTCTATGTATACATTTTTCTTTTCTTTTTTTGCTTTTGAGAAGAATAGAAATCCAGAAAAAATAAAGAAAGACTTTGAATATAGAACAGATAAGGTCAGTTGACTTTTGCTTTGCAAAAATCGAAAATAGAAATTCTATTTTCTCGTTCGAAATGACTCGATAAATTCGTGCAAAAAGAACTACTACCGTATGACGAACGTTCTTTTTTCTTTTCTCATCGAAACATTCTCGCAACAGTTACAAGTCCCAATGTGACAACACTTGCATATAATGAATATTTTAATAATGCATCCGTATTCGTAAAATCACTTGTCGAATTAGTAAAATAATTCAATTTCGGATAAACACAAAGATATCCGAGACGAACGTAAATATCATCTTGATGACGAGTTTTATCTCCACGTGGTGAATAAGGTTCTAAATTTCGATTGGAATTCGTTTGTGAACGAAATAGTAAATTGGTAAACCATGATTGAGACATATGTTCGGTTGTTGTTTGAAGTTGAGATTGATTTTGATTTAAATTCGAGTAAATTGATTGAGATGTTAGTGCTGAATAATCGATTGGTAGAGGAATTTTATGTTGTCGACAAAAGAATTCGATAGGCAATGGATAATCTTGTTTCACTGAGAGTTGATCGGCTTTAGTTAGAAGAAATAGACAAGGTAAACGAGGATAATCGGTTTGTTGAAGATAGATGGTTGCAACATTTGAAAATGCACGTGGATGTGTTCGATCAATAAGAAAACAATTGACATTGGCTTGTGGAAATGTGAGTTTTTCATCGGTCTCATTTCGATGACATTCTTCCAAAATTAAACATTTGGTTTCATTTAAAACTCGAACAAAATCAACAGCATAGAATTTCTTTTGTTTAACCGACACTTTCGATGAATAATCATAGGAAAAGAAAGCTTTCGTTTTATTATTTAATTTTTCAGCTAAATCAGCCGAATGACGAACTTGATAAATCGTTGACGAAACAAATCGTTTCAAAAATGAACTTTTACCCGATTCAGACATTCCATAAACATGACAAATGTATGTCATTCGTGATGGTAAACGTGTATCATCAATTGTTGATAGAGCATAGGAATAACCTAATTGAAATAAATATGAATATGTTAGTGATGGTTGACTTTGAGCGAGAAAAAACCATTGAGCTAAATAACCGGACAATGTTAATAGAGGAGTTTTAGATGTTGTTGTTGATGATGATGAAGAATTTAAACGTAGATAAATACAATGTTGAATTTTGGATAATGATTGAGGAAATGATGGAATTATTTCAATAAATGACTCGAATAATTGATTTAATTCATTTAATGTTAAACATGAATCATGATCTTGATCAAAACGACGAAATAAACCGGTCAGATAGTCAATTGCTGATGGAGATAATTCACCAGCAAGATCTTCAGGTGCATTTGGCACACATAATTCTAATTTTCGATTATAATTAAATCGTTCTAATGTTGTATAAATTGTTTCATATTTGCCTTTATTTAAATATAATTCAAATAAACATTCGAATCCTTGATAAGTTAGAGCTGTGATTTGATTTGTAAGATTCTGTATTCCATTTGGTGTTCGTCGTTTAATTTCTCTTTTCAATTGTTCAATTGTTGTCTTATCATTATTTGTCGAATGTTTACCAAAACAAAAATCTTGTAGATTGGTTAATTCACAATCGTTTAATAATTGATCATGATCTTGATCAGCAATTGTAAATATTCGTTTCAAACATTGTTTCAAACGTTTACTTAGTTTATTCGTTGATTCTGAAAGATAATTGATTGGATAGAGAACACATTTTTGTGCTGAATAGAATAATTCGGAAATATTTTTCATTGTTCTCGTTGATGTTTCAATACAAGCTTCGATACGCGAATATTTCAACATTGTCAAACGGAAAAATTCTCGATTTTCATCGTTATTTATCGATTGTGTTTCATCATCGACAAGATCGAATTTATTTGCAACAAGAATAATCGGTATTGTTGTTGCACTTCGATCGATCAACGGCAGCCAAACACTGAGAAGTCGATCACGAGATTCTCGACTATCAATTGCATAGACAAGACAAATGACATGCGCTTGTCGAATACACGAATAAAGCGAACGAGATGATTGAAGAAGAGGATTTGGCGATGGACATTCCATTGGCAAAAGTAGATCATCGATTTCATCGGGTGACATCGGTTGACGACCGCAATAATCCATGATAACCGTTGGAACACGAGCTCGTGTTACTTCAGGTGGGATGGAAATATCGTCGGTTGTTGGACGAACCGATGCGTCGCCCATCAATGGATTCGATGGAACAACATCTTCGCTGACTAACGAATAGATTAATGATGTTCGACCGACATTGTCGTCACCTAGGAGAAGAATTCGAATTTCTGACAGATCCATATCGAGAATTTTTAGTCAATTCTCATTTGAATCTAAAAACAAATCATTTATGTCGTTAGATTAGTTTTCTTTTTGTTATCTTTAAACGAAATATTTGATCATTTGGCTTTGTTTTTAAATAATGAATTTGTTGCAAGTCTAGAAATGAAACTACTCGATACAAACGTACACACATTTTGAATAGAGAGACACACAGAATAAACAAAACAAGCGAAGACTATACATTTTTATTAACAAAATCTGATTTAACCAGTTTTTTTTCCTGAGAAAATGAACATTTCGACTTGGTCAAAGATTCGACATTTACAAATATATCAATCGATGAAAAGAATATTCACAAAATAATTGAAAGAAGATAAAAACTTGTTTTCGTCTCCTATTTTCTATGTACAAAAAAGGGATTTCTCATGAATCAAAGACGAAGAAGAAGAAGAACGGAATCGTAAATTATGAATTACTTGTTGATTTTCTTCGATTTGACAAATTCGAATAGGATTTTATTGGAATTGTTGTTGAAATCGAACGTATTCGACGTAAACGAGGTAGGACAGTCGATGATGATGATGGGTCAATAGTTTTTAAATAATCTTCGACTTTTCGTTCATTGTTATCGGCATAAGTTTCATCGATTTCATCGTGATGATTGAGATCAAATGCAGGTTGTTGTTGTTGTTGTTGTTGTTGTTCGGGAGATGAATCCGAATCGTGTTCAATTTGTTCGATAATTGTTGATATTTGTGATTGAAGAAGAGTTGGCGATGATGCTTGTAAATCTGTATCAGGCGAAGGAGATGTTCGACCATTCTCCTTCTGCTGATTGGTTTTCAGCAATTTTCGACGTGCTGCATCAACTAATAACGAACTTTCCTCTTCCGGTGCTGCTCGTTTAGGCGTCTAAAGATTGTAATCAATGAATACTCTACTTTTTCCTATTACTCATCGATGTTTGCTTTTATCTTTTAGCAAAATGTCTTATCTAGACAATGATATTTACACTTACCCGCACGGGTGTTGGTCCATTTAAAATAGGCGTTAGGATATGTTCTTTACGTTCTAGAGGCGGTTTCATTCGTTGAGAAGTTAAAATCATTGAAGGATTTGGAGATAGATTATCTAAATCAACAGTATCATCCGAACACATCGATGCTGTAGCTAAAAACAAACATTTTTTTTTGTTTTAAAATTAAAAATCAAATCTAAGAAAATGAATCGTTTACATGAAGACATTGAAGTCGTAAGTTTGTCTTTTTTCTTCTTAATAACACAATCGCTAAACGGTAGTCCAGGCGGATCAAGCATCACAGTGATACATGTTATGTTATCTGCACGTAACATTCGTTCACGCCAGAGCGTAAGAGCTTTTTGTACAAGTTCATGGGATGGATTACGAAATGGTCGATGATCATCATCCTATTTCATAATGAAAATCAGTTTTGTTTTTCTATTATGTCAAATTGAAATTTACTTCAGATTTTAAGATCATTTCTTCAGTTTTAATATCACAATTTCGAACAATCTCAACAGTTGTTTCAGGTGAAATCATATTCCAAAGTCCGTCACTTGCTAAGATCAAACATCGATGTTTCGTTGAATCGATTTCAATAACTGCTAATTCAGGTTCAGGCGAAACTGAATAAAGATTTGTACTTGTATTTAAACTCCAAAGATCTCCTAATGCTCGTGAAACAGCTAAGAATGGAATTTGTTCATATTCAACTGTTGTTGTTGTTGTTGTTGTCATCGTTGTTGTGGTGGTTGTTGTTGTTGAATGTCGATGACGATATGATGAATTTGAACTATTCGATTTTTGTCTATTCCAAACCACTCGATGAACACCTGCTTTGCAAAGAACATTTCCTCCACTATCGCGAATTCTTTGTAATTCTGATGGATCTTCAGGTTTATGATCTCGTGTCAAACGATTGGCTGACCATGGCCGATGCAAACTGTCGCCTTCAGCTAGAACAATAGCTGAATCTCCGACATGACCAATATATAATTTATTTCCTCGAATGAAAACAACACTGGCTGTCGAACCAGATGTACTCGGCAGACCGGAAGATGTTTTCGTCCATTTACCCACATGATTCCACATGTCATTGTGACAAGCAAGAAAACCTTTTTGAATAGCCGAAAGAATCAATTGATCTTTTTGATTTTCATCATTGGTTGGCGTCCAAAAATCATCTTGCTGAAGAATATGCTGACAAAGATTTTGTCGAGCAAATTCAGCGGCTTCTTTGCCACCATGACCATCGAATATGCCGAAATAAGCGAGCGAAATCGGACTATCCTTATCCGAAGGATTTAAACGTTGAAGAGCGATTGAATATGCATCTTCTACAACAAAAATCAATTCAAAATCAAATTCATTTTTCTAATTAATTACCCATATATTTTCTTCCACCTATAAGCAAACAAACGAATCCTTAGAAAACGAACAATGATGATTAAAAAAGAATCGGTTTACCTTGATTACTATTAGTGGTTATGCGTAGATTAACTTGAACTGAATCATGTTTTTTCTCTGTCATATTTCGTTTAAATGCAATAGAAATGATTTGTTGAATAAATTAATTTAAATAAATAAAACTCGATTGTTTTGCTTTGGAATCATTTTCTTTCTTTTTTTTCAAATTCAAACGAAAAATCTTGAAAAAAAGAAACAAGAATAAGTTTTGTTTTTTGCTTCATTGAATCATCATCATGTCAGAAAATAGCTTCTTCTTTCTCTCTCTTTCGCTGCACGCACACACACGTTGGTTAGCCAATGAAAATGTCTTCAGCAACCTTCATCAACAAATCACAAATGCACTTTGCATTCAACTCGAGTTCAGTTTCTTATTGGTCAAATCATCAGCAAAAAACGTTTCATTACAAGACAATAAATCGAATTACATTTCATATTATCGTTGTTCTGAAATAGGATCTGCAATGACCGACGAAGAACGATTCGCTTTTGAAAATAATCTGTTTCAACAAGTCGACAAATTCGATATGAAGATGTCAACATCATCTCATCCGCAATTTCAAACACACTCGTCGACAGTCAACGAGCAAGATGAAATTGTTGCTCGACGAAAATTAGAACAGAAACGTCGTTTTCAACAGAAACAAGCGAATCCAACAACGGACGTCGATTCATTGATGAAATCGATGTTTTCAGATTTAAAATTACAAACAAAAACAAATCTTAATCATCATTCTTCAGGTTGATTTGATTTATTAAACATTTGTCAAATATTTCATTTCAATTTCATCTATTTTTTTTAGATTCAACAAAGACAATCGCACAAATATCAGGTATTTTCATTCGAGATTTCAATGAAACTCAATTCAATTCTTGATTTTCTATTAGAATTCCCACAAACACAACCATCCATACCAACGCAAACAGCAACAGTTTCAGGGGCAGCTGATTGGTCGAAAATTGCGTTTGATGATGAATTTAACACGATATTTAATCAAGACGAAAAATCATCAAACATTCCAACTCAAACTATCGAACCACCGTCCACATTCGTTCAGCATTCCATTCAAGAACAGCAGCTGCCGCCACCTGTTTTCGGTAGAAATTCTCAGAAAAACAAACACAAAACAAAAAAACTTTTTTTTTTTCTTTTTTCAGTTTATCCAAATTGGTGTTCACAATCGATTGATTTTTTCCCATTAGTCTATCAACAAGTATTCGAAGCATCGTATCAATCAAATATCATTCAAACATCGATTCTATATCCAATTCTTCTTCTATCAGGTCTTCGACAAGATCAACTCAGTCAAATTTGGTCACAAGTTAATCAAACTCAACCAGGAGTTCTCATCAAAGAAGAACTTTTCATGGCTTTAGCTTTGATTGCGTTAGCACAAAATTCCAATGGAATTATCTATCCGAATGATCAACTCTATCAGCTCACAGAAATACCAATTCCACATTTTCAAATTCAACAAGAACAATCCGCTCCACCACCTCCTCCTCCTCCGGTTTATCAACAAGAAAATTTCGCAGATTTTACATCGTTTGATCAAATCGAAGATAACATTGATCTTGATAATACTACTATCGATTCAACTAACAAAAGCAATACTGATACTAACGGAAGTCTTCTCCTTCTCGATATTGATTTTAATCAATTACATCCACCTGAAACTCAGCCAATCTCATCCGAAACCCAATCACTTGCAAGTTTAGATCTACCTATGCCAACATTAACTCATCAAGATACGACTAGTCAAATAGCTACTAGTGATAATCTGTCATTGAATTCAATCAATCCAGTTGGACATGATGCACAAAGTGTACATTCAACAAATTCATCTGAACCATCGAAATTAGGTCAAGAGAATTTTCTTTTTAAAACAAAAAATCAAAAACATCGTTTTTTTTCTTTAGAATTAACACAGTTTTCATTTTTTTCTGATGAAACAAATGAATTCGATTCGAATGCATCGATTTGGTTGCGTTGTTTTGAAAAATGTCACACGATATTCTCTCAAGCTAATGAGATTTTTTCATCGATTCAAAGTCCAAATCTATGCAGTGAAGTTGTACAAAATACGCGAACTCGAGAATACGTCCATCATTTACACGAAATATTTCATGTTCATAAACGAATTTATACTGCAGCTATTCGTGAACCAACAACAACCGATCAAATCACTTCGATTTGGAAACAAATTGTCGTTCTCTGGACGAATCTACAATCGTTTTTTTCTACTGCGCATCTTCATCTAGTAAAACAAAAACAAAAAACGATTTCTCGTAATTTTAAATTGATTTTTCTTTTTTTTCAGTCAAATGATGATGAAATTGATTATTCGTCATTGTTATCCGATGATACATCTTCGTTTTGTTCAATTTGCCTTCTTTCAACCAACGGTCTTGAAACAGTATTACCATCGTCAACAGTCTTTTCATTTAATACGGCATGTTTAACATTTGCTGGTCGATTCTATCATGCGACATGCGCAAATTTCTATTTGAATCTCATTGATGGCATTTTACCATCATTAAGAAGATTAGCATAGATTTATATTCGTTTTATTGTCAATTTATTTGTTTGTTTTTCTTCTTCTTCTTCTTCTTCTTGATTGTGTACAGTATAAACATTCTATATTTTATGTTGGATTATGGATATATTTATTGTTTTCAAGTCATATTTCATTAGAAAACAAAAGATTAGTTTCAATGAGAATTTTGTTTTGTTTTCGATATGTTTTAGATGGCTGACGATGGTGATTACGATGATTATGATGGAGGTGATGGTGGAATGGAGGATGTTCTCGATGAAGATGAATATCTTGATGAAGAACAAGATCCAGATCAAGATGATGAACAAAGAACTCAATCAAATCAACGACCAGCTCAAGGTGATGAACGAATGGAAATTTTCAATGAAGAAGATCTCGTTGGTACACAAGCCGGTGTTCAAGTCGATCCATCGAAACGAATCACAACACCCTATATGACAAAATACGAGCGAGCTCGTGTTTTAGGCACTCGAGCTTTGCAAATCGCAATGTGTGCACCGTTGATGGTTGAACCTGATGGTGAAACGGATCCATTGCAAATTGCAATGAGAGAATTGAAGGAAAAGAAAATTCCAATGATTATTCGAAGATATTTGCCTGATGGAAGTTGCGAAGATTGGAGTGTTGATGAATTAATCGTAACAGATTAATTTTGTGTGTTTTTTTTGTATCTTTTTCAGATTAAAAAAACGCTAATTTTCAGTCGAATCAAATTCGAAAAAGCATGGAAATCAACGATCAAAATCTCGACGCTCTTTCAACTTATTTACGTCAAACGTTATCTCCCAATGCCAACGAACGTTCAGAAGCTGAAAAAACTTTAAAACAAATCGAACGTAATGAAAACTATTCGCTCTTATTATTAACTCTCTGCGAACGTTCGACAACACCCGATGAAATTCGTCGTGCATCGGTGATCAATTTCAAAAACTTCATCAAACGAAATTGGCCATCACTCGACGAATCGAACTCGATTTCCCTACGTGATCGTACTCATATCAAAGAACACATCATCGACCTAATGACTCGATCACCTGAACATATTCAAGAACAATTAGCCGACGCCATCACCGTCATTGGTAAATGTGATTTTCCTGAGCAATGGCCGAATCTCCTCAATACCATGGTCAAACAATTTCAACAGCAAACAAATAGTTCATTTCAATCGATCAATGGCGTTTTGAAAACAGCACATTCACTTTTCGAACGATATCGTCATGAACAACGATCCGATGAACTTTGGTTCGAAATTAAATTAGTCATGGACAATTTTGCGCCAGCTTTTACGCAATTATTTCAACTATTAATCTCGTATTATCCTCAAAAAGAATCGGATCAAGTTGAAATGAAGAATATTTTCAATTCAATACTTTTGATCGTTAAAATCTTCTACGATCTCAATGCTCAAGTAAAATCCGAAGATTTTTCTCGAATAAATAAATGATTTCGTCTTGATTTCAAAGGATCTACCCGAACATTTCGAAGATAATATTCAAATTTACATGACACATTTCTTGACACTTCTCTCCTACGACAATCAACAACTTCATTCAACTGTAATTTAACAGCAAACTTTGAACTAAACTCGATTGTTTTCGTTTTTCAGAACAACGATCCCGGAGTTTTGGATCAAGTCAAAACCGAAATCTGCCGTAGTGTCGCTTTATATGCCGACAACTACAGCGATGAATTCAAACCCTATGCTCAACAATTTGCGTTGACAATTTGGTCGTTATTAACTAAATTAGATCTTTCGCCAGCCTACGATGAAGTAGATCGAATTCTATTCGAATTTTGTTTGTTATTGTTGTTTGTTTTTGCAGTTGATTAGCACAGCGATGAAATTTTTATCGACATTGGCCGCTCGAAGTCACCATTGCGGAATGTTCGAAGGTGGTGATACGTTGAAAACTGTTTGCGAACAAGTTATTCTACCGAATTTGTTCCTTCGAGGTTCGAATTGTCTTTGGAATTTCGGTTTGTTTTTGGAGTTTTATTTTAGAATCGGATATCGAAGAATTCGAAGACAATCCTGAAGAATACATTCGAAAAGATATCGAAAAATCGGACTCGGCGACTCGTCGTCGAGCTGCTTGCGATTTTCTTCAAGCACTTTGCATCTTTTTCGAACCGCAAGTCATCGGAATTTACAGTCAATACATCGAATCGATGCAACAAGTAGAGTTCGATTCATTTTGTTGTTTGCTGAGTTGATTCACATTTGTTTCAAAGGAATATTTGCAAAATCCAACGAAGAATTGGTTGAAAAAAGACACGTGCATCTTTCTCGTCTTGGCACTTGCGTCCAAAGGCGAAACACGAATTGTTTGTTGAATTCGAATTGAAGTTTAGTTTTATTTTTGTTTTTTTTTGTTTCAAAAGGGAGGAATTACCAAAACAAGTTCATTTATTAGTATTCCAGCATTTTATGCATCGAGTATTCTACCTGAATTACAAAAATCCGATAGTAAAACGAACTTTTCTTGTTTTTTGAAAAGAGAAAAAAACGACGAAATTTTGTGTTTAGTCAACAGTTTGCCTTTGATAAAAGCTGATTGTTTGAAATTTCTCATCGATGTTCGTAATCAAATCGATCGAAATGCTTTGTTAGCATCGATTCCTGAATGTGCTAAATATCTCTCATCAACAAATATCGTCGTTCAAACATACGCAGCTCATGCTATCGAACGTTTGTTACTCGTTCGACCAACGAACGATCAAAAACAAACAACGTAAAGCTCGATTTCACACAAACAAAAACTCTCTTGTTTTTTATTTCAGAATTACAAAAACAGATTTAGCTCCGTTTGCTCAGACAATGTACGATAGTTTCTTTCGAATTTTAACATCAGATAAATCCTATGAAAATGAATACGTGATGCGAGCAACGATGAGATTGTCGTCGAGTCTTCAAGAGAATCTTTCGCCGTATTTAAATCACTTAATGGACAAATTAGTTATGATTCTACGACGATCGTGCAAAGTAAATTGTCTTCAATTGAAGTGTTTTTGTCGACGAAAAAAAAACAACTATCTTTAGAATCCAAATAAACCAAATTTTAATCATTATCTATTCGAAACGATCACGGTTTTAATTCGAACAAGTCTCATTCAAAATCCAGCAATTATTCAACAATTTGAACAAACACTTTTCCCGGTTTTTACACCGATCTTCACCGATGATATTGCTGGTAAACGAAACGGCCAACATTCGAATTGTCAAATTGAAAATTGTTTTGTTTTTGTTCAGAATTTGTTCCTTATGTTTTGCAAATCATTGGATTTCTCTTGGAATCACATTCGAAAGATTCGATACCGGAAGTCTACCGATCGTTGTTCGAATCAATTTTAGTTCCATCATTTTGGGATCGTGGCGGAAATATTCCCGCTCTTTCACGACTTCTACAAGCATTCATTGACAAAGCTGGAGAAACAATTGTTCTTCCTAAACTAGTAAATCGTTTGTTTGTTTGTTTTGATCAAAAGAAATGAATTGAATTCATTTGTAGATAACTGTTCTCGGCATTTTTCAACGTCTTGTTTCGCAATCGAAAGTTCACGATCACGAAGGTTTCGCCATTTTAAATTCGTTGATCGTTCATTTGCCAACGGGCTCATTGAATAACTATTTCAAAGATATTTTCATTGTGATTTTCACACGTTTAACCAAAGCGAAAACACAGAAATTAATTCGTTGTATCATCGTCTTTTTCTCGTATTTTGTCATTAAATACGGCGCACAAGAACTCATCACACAAGTCGATTCAATTCAAGCAAAGTAAACACATTTGTTATTTATTCGAATCGATTTTATCTTTTGTTGTTGTTCAGCATGTTTCAAATGGTTGTCGAACGATTGTTTGTACCTGAACTATCGAAAATCGATGATACCGATAAAAAACTAAGTGCAATTGCTGTTACACATTTACTTTGCGATCCACCGGCGATGATCAACGGAATTTATTTTAATCAACTTTGGATTTGTTTATTTCAAGCGTTATTAAAACTGTTTCAATCATCGAGTGAATTACAAATTCAATCGATTAAAGAACGAAAACAACAAGAACAAGAACAAGCCGAAGAAGATCTTATTGTTGGTTTAGATGATACACCGGGTTTGTTTTTATTTTATTCACAAAACAAAAGAAAGAAAATGTTTTTCGTTTTGAATTTTGAAGATTATACACCGGCGTTTTCGCGTTTAGCTTTTGCTAAAAAAGCTCCAGTTGATTTATTTGGCTCGAGTATTCCCGATGCTCGATGTCATTTAGCCAAATGTTTACAAACGTTGACATCGACACATCCAAATCAAGTTCGTTTGATATTTTCTGTAAATTGACTAAACTTTCTATTTTCGATTTTGTTCTTAAGTTTTTAAATGCCATGACAAACGGTCTTACGCCTGAACAATTAGCACAAATTCAACAATATTGTGCTTTAGCTAATGTTACACTTGCGTGAATGAATATTCTCTAGTCCAGATAGATTTCTCTCTTTCATTTTTTTTTCTTTTTATTTTTCTGTAAAACATAAAAGTCATTATTCGTGATCTTTAAACAAATAAAACAAAAGTCAAATCAAAAAAAGAAAAATCTTTGACTAAGAAAATAATTTTGTCTATTAAAGATGAACTAAATGGCTCAACATTCGTCATCGTATTTAACTCCTAATGGAATCCATCGATCGAGTTCGAATTCAACAATTGATTCGACACGATCACGAACAGATTCTTATTTAAGTACGACAAGTAGTCAAAGACGACATGGATTATTAGGCAAAATTCAAACGGGCTTCGAATCGATTCATCGACGATTTTCTCGGCGTCGTACAACATTGACCGAAATGGACATTCAAATTCTAATAACAATTACAGATTTTACTCGAGATGAAGTTTTAAAATGGTAAAAAAACGAATTCGATTCAAATGAAAAAATGTCTTTCTAATTTTTTTGAATTTCTAGGCACGAAAAGTTCTTAGTCGATTGTCCGAATGGTTACATGACTCGTAAGCAATTCATTTCGATGTACAGATCTCTATGTCCGAAACATGATGCTGATCGTTTTGCTCGACATGTTTTTCGTGCGTTCGATTACGATAAATCGAAGACAGTTGACTTTCAAGAGTTTCTTTTCGGTGTGTCAATGACATCGACAACGAGTTCACCGGAAAAGAAACTCGAATGGACATTTCATGTTTTCGATATCGATGGAAACGGTCTTCTAACACGACGAGAATGTCTAGAAGTTATTGAATCCATTGTTCGATTTAATTGTGCTTTGAATCATAATAAATTACATGGAGATATCAATCAAATTCTTCATGCTGCCAAAAAATCGATGATGAACATATTCGATAATTCGGATCAAATTTCAAACGATCAATTAACAATGTCACAATTCATTCGAGGCTGTCTTAATGATCCATTTATTGCACAATTATTAGCGCCAAATACAAATTATAATCTAACAAATTCAACTGAACAATCAACAGAAGCAAATTCATAACAAATAATTTATCTAGTTCATGTACATACATCTAAACCCATGTCTTCCTCTCTCCTATCTTTCATTTATTTAATATTCTTTCCTTGCAGTGTTTGTAGTTCAGATAGAAATTTTTATTTTTATTTTGCATGAAACTCTTTTTTCATGTTTTGTGTTTTGTTTTTTCTACGCATTTAAATAAATATTCTAAACCGGCGCATTGTTTGATATATCAAATGAAAAGTATCAAATTATCTCAACAAATAAACATCTCTATCTGAAATCAATAGTTTCATCTTCTGATTATATATATATATATATAAATATATTGATGACAGACGACCTCTCATTATTGTATGTGTCAATCATGACAGAATGTTTATACAAATGTCTAATCGAATCAATGACTGCACAATAAGATATATGATAGTTTTCTTTTCTCATTCTTGACGAACGGGGGACAAAACGATATTTATCACTGGATTTACAATTGTATTCATATTCAGTTCGAATATTAGAACGAAAGAAGAACAGAAAAAAAACGACGAAAGAAAAAGCAACTAGACTGAAAGTTATTGATGATTGTCGAGATCGACATGTAAATATTGTCGAATTTGATTCATTGAAGGTGTCAGAGATAAATGTGGATAGAAAAAAGGTACTTGATAATTTGCATTCATCCAATTGAATGGTTTGAAATACGGACGAAAACGATGATGACGGGCTATTTTTGTGCGTCGATGATTATATTGCATGTGCTCGATTAATTGTTCATCTGAATAAAATTTTGCAGAACATATTTGACATTCACATGAATGCGTCAGGACATATCGAATTGATTCACATTGAGAACACTCAGACGAATTGCAGACTGATGAATGAGGATGTTCATGTGTTTGAGTATACAATGATTGTGTGGAAGACTTTCGTCGATCAGTAGATTTTGCTTTCTTTTGTGTATTATGCAGTTGTACAGGTGAGGACTTTTTTCTTGACACAAACGGCTTGTCTGGTTTAGAAAGATTAACTGGTGATCTATTGATATCATTTAACATTTTCATCGAAATAACCAACGATGGTAATGAACAATCTTTGCCTATGTTTGAACATGTTAAAGCTAATAGTTCCAATGGACTTTGTTTTGTTTCATTCTATTGAAAAAGGAAGTTTGTCTGTTATTAATAATAATGAAAATAATCATACTGAAGATAGAGAATTTAGTTGAAGATATTTATCAGTATTTGAAGAAGTTTCTGTTGTTGTTGACATGAATTTATTTACTTTTTGTTTTGATGATACAAATGATTTGCTTGTGATTTATATTTATGATTCAACTAAATGAATCGAAGATTTTCCTTATTTTTCGTTTTCTCTCTCTCTCTCTCACTCTCTCTCTCGTCATTTTTCCAGCTATATCGTTGTTTTTTTTCTCTTCTTCTCTTTTTCGCTGACCTTATAGAAAGAAAATAATCGCGAGAAAAGAACTAGATTTGCATAGGTGATAGATGATGATTATGCTCGCGAGCCTCAAGCAAAAAGAACAAATACTAATTTATGACATCTGACAATCGAATCAAAATAGATGAATAGTGACAATAAACGACGCAAAACTATGTGAAATATTAACAAAATGTACTCGTTTATTGCAAATATTCAAATTAATCATCAATAAGATTTGTCTGGTAAATCGGGCATTTGAATTCAACTGCGAGACACGCCTCATGATGAAAAAAGAAAATAGAAGAATTTTTTTTAATGAAAATGTTGATTTTCGATATGTCGCCTGTTGATAAGAGACATATAAGTGTCGCCCTCTTATAATCAATTTTTCAATCAACTTTCGTTTTCATAGCAATAATGTAAAATCAATTCGATGGATGGAGAGACGAACATCGATTTTATTATTTCGAAATCTCCAATTAAAATTTCAATATGAACTCGATAAAGTTTTTTTTTTGTTGTTATTAATCAAATTATTCATATAGTTCAATAGAACTACGCTGATACCTTGTTTGTTCAGTATGTTACCGTACTAAAGTAAATATTTACAAACCTTTTCTTTTCTATTTTAATTTCACAAAAGAAATCATAAAAAATTGATGAAAAAAACAATAACGGTGACGATTTTTTTCTCGTTTGTGTTAGTATAGTTACAAACAAAAAAGAAATGTGATATATATAACAAATCAACAGATCACAAACAAATAGAATTTATTTCAGATAAATTAAAGCTAAATGACAAATCTCGATGATTCATCTTTTCAAAGTTTTTATCAATATCCTCGATGGTCAAAACAAAAGCCCATTCGACCTCAATCAAGTTTGCCTGCGAAAAACGCAACGGATATGTTTAAATTAGGTATCGAAAATCGAAATCTCATCGAATCATCATCTTCAAAACGTTTAAGCATTCGTAACATTTACATTCCAACTGGAATACGTGTTCATTCACCTCCGCCTCTTTATCAACCAGCGCCAACACCTGATTTCGGTTCAGCAATCGATCATGAATCAACACATTCATCGGCAACTCCGATACCAATTCGATTGAAATCTGCACCATTAACAATTCCAGCAAAGACGAATTTGCGAGAGCCGTTTTCGAAGAATTTTCCTAGTCAATTTCATGAGAAACGTAAATTAACAGAAAAACGTAAACAACAAAAACAACAAACGAAAACGAATACCGTCGACGAGTCGGAGACGTGGTTACACTTACGACAATCATTGGCTGAATTGAAACGACTCGCAACAACCGAACAAATTCTTTTCGATCCATCTACTTCACTTTTTAATTGCGATGGCTTTTCGTTTGAAGCACTTAAACAAGTTATTCAACAGCAACAACAACAACAACAACAGATCAATCGGTTGAAATCAGATTCAGGTTTCAAATAATTACTTCTTCTCTTTCAAAAACATTTTTCGTTTTTTTAAAAAAAAAAAGGCTTGACATCATCGACTGATACAATGCGTTCGTATCATTTTCGACCACAAACAAGTACATCAACATCAAGAAAGTCTCCATCTCGTCCACGATCGAGTGCTCAAACACCAACACCAACTAAAGTCTATCCTCATTCAACATTCGATCCATTTATTGTCTCAGCCAAACCACTTCATCCGCTTCTTCTCACTGGAAATAATCGTCCGTTCAGATTCAAACCACGACAAAATAAAACTTCGTTACCATCATCAGCACCATCGGCTCTCGATGACAAACGTTACGAACTCACACTTTCTGATCTTTCGAATTCATTTACACCTTCACCAACTCTACAAAATCTCAAACAAGATCAACAACAAGAAAACGAGCCGATTATTCCTCAACAATCATCATCATTATCACCGCCGATGTCAACAAATCTTCAACGACCATCATCAACTCTCTCACTCAAATCAACAATCAAACTTAAATCCCAAGTACCACGTTGTCAAAGTGCCAACGTAGCCAAGCAATTCTATTTGAAGATCGTTCCACGTTTTATTCTCATCACTGATCAAGAACATCGAATTGAAAGTTGGTATCATCAATATCCGTTTATTATTAGCGATGATCTTATCAAAACGTTTCAATCGAAAACAAAT
>ERZ781399.1450-NODE-1450-length-21072-cov-4.608269_pt1 | contig 21072 bp, 15 predicted proteins | sample MGYA00511014_ERZ781399 | MGnify/ENA primary metagenome ERZ781399 (study PRJEB29847, sample SAMN06458254) | wastewater metagenome | isolation source: Wastewater bioreactor | place: South Africa: Cape Town | study: EMG produced TPA metagenomics assembly of the...
ACGTTCGAAAACAACAAGAATTACAAAAGAAAACGAAAGGTTCGACATCTTCATCGACAGATGAACCTCAACTTAGTACAGCTGCACTTATTGAAAAATATGCAAAAAAGAAGAATGATCTTCCCGCCAAAAAATCAAAATAAACTCATCGAATAATATTCAAACATATTTCAATCTTTATAAATAAATAAACATCACACTATAACACAAGTCAATTACACTCTTTCGCTTTATTCTCTTTCTCGACTAAATATATTAGATTATATAGAAATACATATTTATTCATGTTTGTATTTCCAACTGTGTCTCATTGCTTTTCTCATTATGTCTATATATTAATATCGATATTAGCAGTTGACAGTGAATCAATCTTTGATCTATTTTTTTTCTTGCAAATAAGGTATTTTAAGTTTTCATAAATAGTTCATCATAGATATCATGCCTTTCTCGAAGCTACATAGACATACTCGACTAGGTGCTCATTTTCTAATTAGTAGATTGAACAACATCATCTCACTACTAATTATTACTTTCGATGATCTGTTTTTTTTTGAAAGAAAAAAGTCGGCAAGATGACATAAATAGCTTCAAAGAGAACTTTGTGCTTCTAGAACTATTTTATTTTAAACATACGGAGATCTCAACTGTGTTATGTTATTGTCAATGATTATGAATCGCCAATAAATAATTAATATCAATAGAAATACATCATTTTCCTTCGAACTCGGATATTCTCAACAGGTACTTTTAACTGTTAATAAACATGATAATTTCAGTCTTATGACAGGATGTATAACAGAAAAGAAAGGGTGTGAAGTACATCAGGGTTGAACATATGTGTATATATTTGAATGTTCACAGCAAATTCTAGTTTAATTAAACGAATTCTCAGGTAAAAAGTTCCTAAGGTATTTTGTTATCAGGTATGGATATGTTTGCAAAAGAGGATTCATTATCGTAGTTTTTCATTTTAACTAATTAGATATTAGCAAGGTTTAATATAGTTCATTATTCAACTGCAAAAGCTTAAGTAATGTCCTTTTTGAAGAAAATTTCTTTCAATAAGAGATGCCTGCATGTCTTGAATAGTAACTGGAAACTCATCAGACTTCACTCATAGATTGATGTTTCGTGACAAATTCGGATATTTGAAATTGAACTTGAGAAAAAAGACAAACTATGTGTTCTTTTTGTAAGTTTTCTAGAAATGTCTTCATCCGACGCGAACTTAGTTACCTTAATAAATGAATTAACAATTCAATTTAATCGTTATTTACCATTATTAATGTACATCTTTGGTTTAATTGGAAATGTGTTAAATGTTTTAGTTTTATCTCGACGAACACTTCGTTCGAATCCATGTGCATTTACATTTCTGATTTCATCGATTGCAAGTATAATAACGATTATATCTGGTTTAACAACACGATTAACCGCTGGTTGGTCATTGGATCTCTCGGAAACGAATACATGGCTTTGTAAGATTCGTATTGTAGTTTTATTTACATCGAGAACAATCGTTGTTTGGCTTCTTGCTTATACAGCTCTTGATCGATGGTTTTCATCGAGTTCAAAGACCAATCGAAGAAATTTAAGTTCATTGAAAAATTCCTATCGAAATATTTTCATTATCAGTATACTTTCATTGATGCTCAACGGTCCATTACTTTATTGTTATCAAGCAAATCTCATTGGAACACCAGCTAAATGCTACGGCTTCACAGAAGAATGTCGTCTTTACACAGATTTATCATTTACATTCGGTACAATTGTCATTCCTTCATTATTTATGTTAGTTTTTGGTTTATTAATGATACATAATATTCATCAATCTCGCAAACGAATTCATCAGCAACAACAAAAGTCAATTGGGACGTCGAATCCGCCGTCAAATCCAACAAATCCAAGAATCAATGAACGAAAAGTTAACCGAAGTTTATTACGAATGGTTTTTGTTCAAGTTATTTTTCTAATTTTAAGTACAGCTCCATATGTCATTTATAAAGTCTACATAACTATAACACCGATTGCTGCATCGAAACCTGCTTTACAAAGTGCAATTGAACGTTTTCTATTTAATCTATGTACAAATTTAACTTATTTAGCAACAGCAATGCCATTTTATATATTTACTTTATGGGGAGGAAAACTATTTCGACGAGAACTTGTCGCGGTTTTTAAAGGAATTTGTTGAAAAATTGTCAATTTAATTTTGCTTTTGTCTTGTGTTGTGTTCGTTTCTCTTTTCAAATAAATGAAATGACAAATCAAATAGCCAATGGTCAAATCCAATCCACTTGAGTGCCCATTTTCGTGATATCGATTCGTTTCGTTTCAAATGGACGTGTATTGCATTATTATTATTATTATACAAATGTTTAACAAGTAACAAAAAAAGAAACGAAAGGTGCATGTGTGTGTGTGTGTGTGTGTACTTTTCTTTTGAATTTGTTTTGTTTGATTTTACAAAAGAGAAACAGAACGCGAGTGTCAACAGAGAATCGTTTTACAATGATTCAAACATTGAACGAATCAATTTGATTTGATCTAAAAATGGGATCATGTTGTTGTAAAAACGTTCGTGTCACTGGTATTCCTCAACAACAACCGATTCAAATTTCCAATTCACAAGAATTTTGTAAACCAAAAACATTGGCAGTTCCTTCACTGGAAACTATCGAAGAAAATACATCGGTTCAAGAACAAATTCATTTAGATTCAAATCCAACAACAACTCAATTGAATCATTCGAATGAAGAAAATCAACCGAAATCATTTCGATTATCTCAATTTCCGCCGATTGAACAACAAACAAAATCGAATCAACGAGTCGTTCGATTGAAACGACAGTCGAATAGAAAGAAACCGAAATTAACAACAACTAATCCAATTGTTAGTCATGATTTACCTTCATTACATCGAAAAATGCCAATTGAACACGATGATCAATTAGTTGAATCAATTTCAGATGAAAATCCTTCAACACATCGAATTCCATTCGGTGATCATTATCAATCATTAACTATTGACGATGATGATGATCAATTCTGTGATCATGATCGATTCTTTACATCAACACCAATTCCACCAAGTCCCGAACAATCCGATTCCGATGAAGAACATTTTCAAACATTGAAATATCTTCTCACACCTCTATCAAATCATCTCGTCTCCGGTTCATCATCCGAAGAACATCTCACTATTTCAAAGAAACCATTTTATACCAATTCAATGAATACATTTCCTATTCCTGATCTCCAACTATCATCTCAATATTTATATTCACTTCCTCCTGCGAATGTTCATGTTCCGATGTTGAAGATCGTCGATAATGATGATGATCTTGTCGAAGATTCTCTTGAAGATTCAACGATTTATTTGTCCAATCGACCGACAATTCTTCATCGTCGAATTGAAACGAAATTCGAATTAATTCAAAGTGAATCGTTTAACGAGAAATTCGATGAAGTTCGTGAAAATGTCATTGAAAATAAAAACTATCGATTGATCATCGAAGCCTGGAAGCCGAATTCAATCGAACAACTTAGCGAACAAATCAACAATTTCGCACAAAACAAACCGATCATCGATCGAATTTGGATCATTTTCTATTGGATTTCACGAAATATTCATTTCGATTACGTTTCCTATCTCGACAAGAAACATGTAGATAAATCACCTGAAACAGTTTTTCGAACACGAAAAGCGCTCAGCGATGGTTACGCCAATTTGTTTGTTTATCTTTGTGAACGAATCGATTTAATTTGTGAGAAAATTGTTGGTTATTGTAAAACCTATTCATTTGATTCATCAAGTAAAACCAATGTGCCTGTTGATCATTGTTGGAATGCAATTCAAATCAATCATTTCTGGTATTTCGTTGATTTAACATGGGCAAACGGATTTTTCGATGAAAAACAACATTTTCAAAAACAATTCAATTCGTATTATTTCCTTCCGAAAGCAGATCAAATGATTTTTCATCATTTTCCAGTTGTTCAACGTTGGCAATTGTTGAAAAAGCCGATTGAAATGTCTGAATACATGCAAATGCCACGAATTTGGCCGCAATTCTTTCAATTCAATCTTCAATTGATCGATCCTCAAGATCGAATTCATGTTGATTTCGATGTCCGTCAATCGTATTCAACTGTGTTTCTCAAAGGTCCTTCGTATTTAAATTTAATTTCGAGTTTATCTTTGAATGAAAAAGAAATCGACGGCGGAACTCAAATCCGATTCGATCCAATCAAACAAATTTTTCATTGTTATTTTGCTCCAATTTGCCGAGGAATTCATTCGATTCGTTTCTTCGTCAAAAACGACCAACAATTAACAACAAATTTCTATCAAATTGTCGCCGAATTCGAACTTCACGTCACACAAAAACCATTGAAAACTATTAGTTTTCCTAAAATCTGGAAATGTTTCTTCGAATTGAATTTAGAAATCGTTTGTCCACGTGACACACATTTGATTAAATTGGATCACGGTGATACGCACACGGAAATCGCCATTCGAGCGCCGACTGATGTCGAAATTGTCGGCCGATTGACAATCGAAAATTCAATGAAAATTCCCGGTGGACATTCGACGTATTTCGATCGACGACACGGCCTGTGGAAATGTTTATTTGCGCCGCCGCATGACGGTCTGTTCGAAGCGTTTATTCTTGTGAAACGACGCATCGATCCGGACGGTTTTCTTGTCGCTGCGAGATTCAAAATCCGAGCGAAACGAATTCCAAATCCGCCGATTTCCTATCCGAAAACGTGGCAATTATTCTACGATTTAGATCTTCACATTGAATCGCCGAAACATACGTCGACAATTCCTTGGACAGAATATAATTCCTATGTTCAGATTTGTCTTCGAACGCCTGACGACGTTCAATTGATCAGTTGCATCGAAAGAAACGGTTTTCGAATTGAAAACGGGTCTTTAGCTCAATTTAATAGTCAAAAACAACTTTGGCAATTATTCTTTGCACCTGAACGAATTGGTCAACATAAACTTTTAGTTTTCGCTCATTGTGTCACACCCGATGGGATTATTTCGGGAATTACCGTGGAATTCTTTCTCAATGTCACGACTATTCGACATTCAATGAAATTTCCAATAATTTACACGAGTTTTCTCACGAGACGATGTCGAATTTTCGAGCCACTCGATGGAATTCTCAAACGAAACTCTCTCGTCACATTTCATTGTGAAATTCCCAATGCAAAACAAGTCGATCTCACAATCGATTCCAAATGGATCAAATCCGACGGTTATCTCAATTCGATTTTCAGAAAAGAAATTCTCATTGGAAACAAAGAAGTTATTCTCTATGCCAAATACGATGACACCACTGTTTATACAGAACTTATTAAATATATTGTTCAATAGTTTTTTCTTTCTTTGTCAAATCTTCGAGATTATATTTCAATAGAATTCACTATTTACATTTTTAGACAGAGAAAATATCGAATTTATATTTGAAAAATGGCCAAACCATGTCGATCTTTAATTACTAAATGTCGATTGTCTTGGCAAACAACGAGATTAAAACCTTGTCTTTCGATTTGTTGTTGAATTTGTCCGTATCGATTGATTAAAGTTAAAGTTTCTGGTTGAGAAGTATTATTCATAATTAACCAATGAGATGATCGATACGATGTCAACGAACAACACCAATAATCTTGATCAATTGCATAACCAAGTATTTCTCCTTGGATTATTCGTTGGAGATCAAAGTCAAATAAATCAACACGCCATTCACCTGTATGCAGATTTCGAACGGTCATCGCTAAACAAGAACCATTTGTTCGGATTGTTCGACCGATTTCAATGGTCGAAGCATTTTCGGTTGGTAAAACTTGTAAACGACTAAAAGATTCGATAAGATTAAACGAAGGTAACGATCGATGTTCGATCAATGGAAATTCGCCCATTATATAGCAAATATAAAGACTTGTTCTACAATTCAAAGTTTTGTTTTGGTTACTGAAATCAATCAATGACATTGAGTTATACTTATGTGTTGTTATTGACCAAATTTGAGGATTTGAACAAATCGAGATCTGGTGAATTTGATTAGTCAAATAATTAAATGAAAACAAAGCTGAGCCGGCAAGAAGAAATAAATTTAAATAATCACACCAAATGATATCGTTGAGAAAGTCAAACGATGGTTCGATATTGATACGTTTGATAAGATATTCATCGAAATCAAAAATAATCAACGTACTTCGTTGATCGCAAGTCACGAAGATTTGAGAAGAATTTGAGTTTGTTGTTCGATATGATGAAACACCTAACGGCGATGTTTCATTCGAAAATGTTTTCAATTGATAAATTAATTTCATTTGATTTAAATCGAAAAGATCATTATTGGATTGTTCGAGTCGTGGAAAAGGTAAATCACTATGATATATTCGTATGTCGCCTGTTAACGAACAACTATCGAAATTTATTTGAAGGAGATCACGAGAATTTAATAAATTTATCATTTGATTTTCAATATCAATTAAATAATTATGAATTTCACGAATTTCCAATGGATGAATTTGAGAAGATCCTTCAATTTATTCAAACTTTATTAGTTAGATTTCTCTTCGAAAAATAGGATTTACCTCTGAGTAATTGGTGTATTGGTTCAATAGCAAAATCGTTTAACATTTGTAAATATTCTTGTTTAATTAGATTCCATTGTTGATTTAATCGATATTGTGCATGTCGAATATGCATTTGAATTTGTTCACTGTAATCATTTACAAAATTGTACATTTTCTTTTTCCATTGATTTAAACAAGAGAAAACTTGTCGAACAATTGTTTCAACAGGTTCATATTGATTTAATTGATTTTGAATATTTTCAGCTTGATTAAGTAAAATCAATGCTTCATTTTTATTCCACAATGTCATCTAAAATAATCAAATAAAAATCAGTTGTTTTTGTTTCTTCGAAAATATACATCTTCCATGTGATCAGAAGAACAAGATGAATGAAAGTTAGTAAGTAACATATACAGAGAAATGATTCGTTCTGTTCTATACAAATGAACTTAACTTTTGTCGATATTCGTCGGCTATGCACTAAATAACTCTTCTTATACTATATAAATAGATGGAAACAAGTATACATGGAAACATTTCAATTCTCTCTCCCAGGTCGAATTAGCACGGCCGTAAATGATCCAACTATTCTCAGGTAAATTCATGTTAGCAATTGATTATCTGTAATGTTTTATATCGTAGGTGCGTGTGTATCAAAAGAAAATAAAAAAAAGAAATTTTAAATGATAATTTTGGTATCGATTGTTTTTTGTGATTTCATTAATCTGATTTTAATAAATATGTACATGTTCTGATTATTCTACTCATATAAAAATAGATCTCTCCTTTTTTTAGCCTTTTAAAGTATATACACGTAATGGATAAAGATATCGATGACAATAGAAATACAAAGGCAGTTAACCTCGCAATAAATTTATTTGAAGAAGTTTTTCTCTTCTAATTGAATCCATGTTAAAATAAAATAGGCATTGTCAATTGAAAATTCAATTTGATTAATATCCATCCAAGAATTAAACTGAATAACTTGTAAAACTTCTCGTTTAAGTGTAATAACTTTCGAATAAATTGTCAGTTGATCTTTTCTTGCTACGATATTTAATTTCGAATTCTCTTCTAAATGGTTCAGTGACATGATTTCACAAGCACGAAATGTAAAGTTCTGTGTTAATGATGAAATAATCATTGACTTTCTCCAATCATTATAAGCAACACAAGAATAACCATATGAAAACGGATGCATTTGCTGATTTGTTTTATTTAAAATAATTGTTCGAAAATTTTCTTCGTTAGTAAATCGAACATGAGTCCAATTCAAACCAGCAAAACCATTAGGTATTTGACCAAATTGATTTTGGCTGAGCAAAGATTCGAAGGTTATTGTTCGAATCATTGTTGATTTAACTTCACTTTTTAATTGTTGATATTTTTGATTCAATTGATTGAATTGTTCTTTGAATTGTCGATAATCTAAGATGATTTTTGTGAGTATTGGACGAATTTGTTCGTATGAACATTGACTATCAGATGCTGAACATGGAAATAAGTTTGTTTTGCGACAGATTTTTAAATGATCTTGAAAATTACCACGTTGAATATTTGTTTGATAACAAGATTTACATTTTACTGGAAGACCATCGAGCATATTTAGTATTAAACGTGTTTTTATTGGTATTAACGTTTGTATATTAGAAATTAGTTGACGACAAGTTGGACATGAGTCATGTTTATTTAACCATTGTTGAATACATTGTAAACAAAATGTATGATCACAACATGTTGTTACTGGTTCTTCAAAAGGATCATTACAAATTGAACATTTTAAATTCTCATCAATTGACAGTTCATCAATATATTCAAATTCCATCGTGAAGTTGCTTTCAACTCAATTAAGATAAGTCAAATGAAAAAGAAAACTACTTCTTTTGAAATCACCTTCACCGCTTGTCCTTCATCGAATTCATTAACAAATTAAAGAAAAAAGAATAGTTAAAGCGAATCACTGCTTGCAGATCAAGGCTTATTTTGTATAGAAATTTTAGTCATTTGTCTTTGCTAAGAGCGGTTTATTTCTGTGTCAAATTGTTTGCATTGAGATGTGCCAAGGTAATAAAGAGAAAAAAGCTCGTAAGTCGTTTTTTTTCGAGGTGAATTGAATTGATTGATGTTATCAAAGCCGACGGTCTTCATAATGTATAATTAGTAGACATTGAAAATAAGAAAAAAATACTTTTTTTTCTTCTTCTTTTGACGTCAATAAACTGTTGCAATTACTATAAAAAGATCGATATCATATATCGAACGATATTCTTGTTTGGATATTGGAATAGAAAATAAACTGAAATAATGTCTTAACACATGAGTAATCGGTACTTTAGCTTTTCACTTATTGTGTATGTACGGTACAAAAAACAAATTACGTCAATATGCATGAATCGTATTCGTTTGATTTCTGCGTTGAAAGAAAGTTGCAATGACGTGAAAAAAAATGTGACGAAAAATAGGAAAGGAAAAAAAGCAGAACGAAGAAAAACATCGAAATGATGATTACTTTCATGTGATAGAAAGACAATCATTTCAAATACTCGTACGAGACAACAAATATCAAGCGAACCTTTTTTTTGTCTATTTTGAAGATTAACTTGTGATAGGCAGTTTGTTCGAAGCGTAAATGGCATCTTCAAGTGGTGTTGGTGGTACGAATCAAGATAGGAAAGTGTCGCGTATGTCGAACAAAGATTTGTTGATTGATTGATTGATCTCTGGATTTGTTTTAAGGTGAACCATCCATGGATAGTCATGCACGATTTAATCTTTCGCCAGTGCCAAGTGTCGAAGGAGACGATGATGATGATGATGATGATGATGATGGAGTTGGCCATCAAACTCATCGAGGTTTAGCGAAAATTGATCAGGATGATAGTGGCGAAGAGATTGAACATCCAGCTGATCTTCATACGGGGACAACAGCAGTTCAATTGTTGGATACAAATAATGGACCAACTAGTCTAACAACGGAATCATCGAATGATCAAAATCATGGTTTGTTTGTTTGTTTTGATAGATGAATGTTCATTATTTGTTGTTGTTTTAGTCACTGATGTGACCTATGTTGTTCGAAAACATTATGAAAATTTTGAAACAATCGATTGGTTAAAAGATTTGATGCGAAATCGTATTCGTCATCGAAATATTCGCGCACAACGACGCGATGGTTGGAAAAAACGACTTATCTTTTGGTTTGATTCATGGAGTGGATGGATTTGTGTGTTTCTCGTTGGTGTATCCGCCGGTATTTTGAAAAAAATAAATTTCTCATCTTTTGTTTTGTTTTGTCATTGCTCGTAGGTCTTGTTGCTGGTTTCGTTGATATTGGAGCTAGATGGATGAGTCATTGGCGAACTGGTGTTTGTGCACCTGCTCTTTGGCTTAATCGAGAACAATGCTGTTGGGGATCGAGAGACGTCGAATTCGATGACGTTCATAATGAATTATGTGAACATGTTCGTTTTTGTTTTTGTTTTTCTTTATGAATTGTAAAAACGAATGATTTCGATTGATTTTAGTGGAAAAGTTGGTCGGATATTTTCGGTTTGAGTGCAGCATCTGCGAGTGCTTGGTTTTTTCGTTATTTTATGTTTACTTTTTGGTCGGTTATTTACGGGACATTTATTGTTGTTCTTGTTGTTAATACAGCTCCGTATGCGAGTGGATCGGGCATCCCGGAAATTAAGACAATTCTCTCCGGTTTTATTATGTACGGATATTTGGGCAAATGGACTTTTCTAATTAAAAGTCTTGGCATGATTTTTGCAACAAGTGCAGGTCTTATTGTTGGCAAAGAAGGTCCATTTGTTCATATCTCATGTTGTTGTGGAAATCTGTTCTCAAGTAAAACAACTTCGATTTTGTTTTTTTGTTTAAAAAAAAAAACGAATTTGTTTCTTTGAACAGAATTATTTCCCAAATATGGAAATAATGAAGCACGTAAACGTGAAATTCTTTCAGCTGCAGCAGCAACCGGTGTTTCTGTAGCATTTGGTGCGCCTATCGGTGGAATTCTATTTAGTTTAGAAGAGATTAGTTATTATTTTCCATATAAAACTTTGTGGCGAACATTTTTCTGTTGTATGATTGGCGCACTTGTTGTTCGAACAATAAATCCGTATGGAAATGGACATGAAATTCAATTTCCAGTCGAATATAATGTTCCTTGGGCAACATTCGAAGTCATTCCATTTATTGCTTTAGGCGCAATAGGCGGTCTTTGGGGAACTTTATTTATTAAATCGAATATGCGTTGGTTGAAATATAAAAAGAAAAGTCGAATTGGTCAATATCCACGTGCTGAAGTCATCATTTTAACATTGATAACAGCGATTATTTGTTATCCAAATCTTTATTTACGTTTAACAATGCCCGAATTAATCAAACGTTTAGTTGCTCAATGCCATGTTGATGATCATATGGATCTATGGTTAGATTTACGTACAACTAAAAAAAAGATGAATTATTTTGTTTTTTTTAGTGATTATGATCGAGATAAACCAATTGGAACAGCAACAGCTAAATTGTATGCAGCATTAGCTGGTCCAGGTATTCATCGTGCATTGTGGCAATTATTATGGGCATTAATTGTTCAAATCACACTTATTATATTTACAGCTGGTACAAAAGTTCCAGCAGGTTTAATTGTTCCAAGTATTTCAATAGGCGCCATTGCTGGTCGTTTATTTGGCATTATTACTGAACAAATCGCTTTTCGAAATCAACATTTAGCTATTCTACGACATGAATGTGGTGTTTCCAATGAACATTGTGTCACACCTGGTTTGTATGCAGTTGTTGGTGCATGTGCATTTCTCGGTGGTGTCAGTCGAATGACAGTTTCACTTGTTGTTATTATGAGTGAAGTCACCGGTGGTCTATCGTATATTGTTCCATTGATGATCTCGGCATTGACAGCTAAATGGGTTGGCGATGCATTTGGCGATGGAATTTATGAAGAAAATGTGAAATCAAGTGGTTATCCGTATTTAGAAAATCGAGAGAGTTTTCGATTTGATTTAAAAGCTGGTGAAGCTATACGTGCATCACGAACAGGTGAGCCAATGCCATTAGCTTGCATAACACAAGATGGAATGACAATTGCGCAAATTGATACACTTGTTCGACGTTATCCACATTCGATTTATCCAGTTATTATTAGTGAAGATTTTCCTTGTATTGTTGGACAAGTTCAACGACGAGATCTTTTAGCTGTACTTAAATCACGTAAAACACAAACTGCATTGGAACAACCGAAACCGATATTGAATCGAAAGATTTCAGTTGTATCAATGTCGAATTATTTGAATAAATCAGGTCAACCATCGAATATTGGAATGCGTCGTGCTTCTTTAGCTCTGCAAGCATCGAGAATTTTACAATTGCATAAATTAGTTGATCGAGCACCGATTATTGTTACGGATCAAACACCAATGGAAGCAGTTGTTGATATGTTTAGAAAACTCGGTTGTAGACAAATTTTTGTTACGAAAAATGGGTAAACTTTTTTTTCTTTTCGTTTTCCCCGAGAAATAGTTTTGTTTGTTTTTAGTCGTCTTTTGGGAATTTTAACACGAAAAGATATTATTCGTTTGATGCATGATGCCAATGTTTCCGGCAAATTCGAACATTAATTTTCATATTTAGACAGTAGTTGAAATACAAGCAATGTACATTTTTTTTGTCACACTTTAACCTTTTAGCTAAATTTTTATTCATCATCTAATCATTGAAATAAATTATTGAAATAGGATCTCAATCGATCAGAAAAGAAATTCTATTCGAAAGATACATTAATATAAAACCAAAACAATCTCATTGTAATTGAATTAAACATGTCGAATCGAAAAAGAAGATTTTTTCAAAAAATGAAATACTTTTGTCCTTTATTCGCAAATAGAATATTAGGTGCATTAAAAAACTTTACATAAATTCTTCAAAGACTTTGTGAATTCTCTCAAAGATTTCAACAAAATGCATCTATAAAACACTTTAAGCTTTAAGATGTAGACACATCAAGAAAACATGAGATAACTGATTCGATTTCGACTTCGAATATAATTCAGGTCGCATCCAACCGAAAACAGTTATAAAATAATTCATACTTTAAAAAAGTTCAAAATTTTTTCGAAGTCGAATTAGGCAGCTAATAGCTCATACTAAGTCAAAATCATAGATGCCACTGATAAATTATTGTTAGACGTTTTCATGAGGGTATCGAAATAACAAATCGATAATATCGATAATCGAATAGTCAATTGATTGTTTGTTTGTTTGTTTGTGTAATAATCTTTATATGTAGATCTATTTATATTCAAAGTGCATTAGTTATTTCCAAGTCTTGAATCGAAAGTAGGAAGTATTGGTTCTCGACATCTTATTATATATAAACGTCTGATAGACATTGGCATAATATTATGTCAGAACAAGAAAGTTTATCTGTTGAAAAGAACTCAGTGATTGCAGTTCTTAATGTGCATGGTACGTCAATCGACCTTTCGCTATCTATAGTTCTCGCTCCAACAATGTTTTTTTATCTTTACTAGGCTCATATTGGCTTGCGAAAGTTATAAATGTTGATGATGGAAATCAGAATATTGAAATACAATATTTCGACGAGAATACATTCAAAATCGAAAATACTTCTATAGATATAGTTGAACGAGGCACAATCTTGTGTGTATTCGGAAAAGTCGATCACAGTTGCAAACAATTTAAATTGTCAGATATTTCACAAGCACAATTAGTTAAACAAGTAGTAGAAACTCGTTTACTTTCAAGTGAGAGATCGTTTTACTTTGTATCTTGTCAACTGTATTCTCTTTTAGCAAATAGTACCGATAACAATCTTCTACGTCGAGATGAAACTGTGCAAAAATTCGAAGATACTGTCGCAGCATTGAGAACTGAAATTGAACATTACAAACATGTACGCCTGTTGATTATTTTCGTTTGTATCCTAAAGATGGACAAACAAATAGATAGATTGAGTCTAAGATTGGTTGTCGTACTTTGTGGAAGAGAAAAACGAAACCTGACGGCCATGCAGCTATTTAGTCACATTCGCTTGCTTGACCTTTTGCACTACAACTCGCGTAGAATCAATTTTTGCTTATTTTTCATTGGTGCTTAGCTTGAAAGAGAAAAAAGACACCAAATAGTTCGTCTATATATATATACGCATGACTTTCTTTTATATGCATAGACTTGTTGTCTAATGGCACAAATTGCTGATTCGTTGTTGATGAATCTTTACTCGAACGAACTTGTTGATGACGATCACGATTCTTCGCAAACGACATCATCGATTATTCGTCTCCTTGAAAATGGGGCAATCAATGATGAGACAATAGTTGGTTTGCTGTTAAGTCACCATCGTCATCCCAATAAACATCAAGAAAAACAAGCTGTTCGTATGCTCGCAAATCTATGTTTCAATCGTTTACAGACATTTCGTGCCTTGAATGATCAAATAAACACAGAAAAGAACGATTTAGGAGAATTTATTGAATTATTTTGCATTGAATTCTGTAAGTTAGCTTCATAACGTACGATGCAAAAGTAATGGCAAGAATGTCGGACTCTTTCCTATGCGCATCGTACAACCGATTTAACAAATCGAAAAATCACCCTGCCTATACATTTTCAAAAGCTTGCTTCGAACCCCTTGAACTTGAACCATCGTTGTCACCATTTTTTGGTCAAGCTCTTTGATCTTAGCCTTGACCCGGTTGGCTAGCTAATTAAGATTTTTCGCTTCCCATCCACTCTCATAGACGGACCGTTCGGTAATGGACCACAGCGATTCGATTGGACGGCCTTGAGGAATGTTGGGCGGGTTCTGAGAGCGAGTGACATAGGGAACGTCGTTTTCGGTCAAACAGTCGAGGCGGTGAGGCTCGTATTTCAGTGGTATTGTACGTGACGTACTTAGAAATAATGTTATAAATCGTTCGTTCGGGAACTTTCTCTTTTTTGAAGTGTAAAAATGTCGGTTTCATAACACGACCACCTTCATTATTATAGAAGGTGACAGCGCTCGAGATTCTTGTCATTAATTTTGTATCGTACGTTAGTTGATGTTGATTTATTTATTTTTTTTTTTATTGTAGGTAAAAGGATTTCGTCGTTTCAAGATAAAAAAGAATGGGAATACACGAAAATCTTCGCCAAGATTAATTTAAAAAAGAAATAAAAAGATAACTTGTATTTCTCGTATGTTCAGAAGATGTTTTTCTCTTTCGTCATTGATTTGATATCTGTTTTTTGTCGTTCTTTCCTTTCGATTATATAATCTATGTACATTTCTTTAGTTAATTTGTTGTTATTTTTCTTGATCATTTTTTTCTCATAAAAGAAAGAAACAATTCACCAGAACGAAACATAACGATCAACAATCATTCGATTTGAATCACCGAAGTATCCTTTGCCCTCATCTCCAATCGTGTTATTATAAAGATAGAGTAGTGTCAGTGTCTATTCAAACGAGAAAAGAAAACAAAACTTGTTAATACAGATAGAGGACAAATTACTGTATTATATTGCAATCCTTCACTAAGATTTCGAGCGCCTTCACCACTGATATAACTAAATTCCAAGTCGAGTTGTGCGAGTGTCTACAGACAAGTAATCAACTTATTTCGAAGCAAATTGAACGAGTAGATAGATAGATAATTACTTTGTTGTGTCGCAATGCTTGACCGAAATGTCGAGCACCTTCATTTCCAATTTTACTATATCCAAGACTGAGTTTAGTCAATGCCTGTACAAAATCGACAAAAGTAATCAAAAATTAGAGATGTAAAAGTATAATACTGTATTGTGTTCCAATGCTTCACTAAGATATTGAGCACCTTCAGATCGAAAATGATTCCAACTAAGATTCAGTTCCGTCAACGTCTATGAAAACAAAGCAGTATTCGATACAAATGAAGAAATAATAATAAATATACAGTTATTACTGTGTTATGTTGTAATGCTTTGCTAAGATAGTGAATACCTTCATCTTCAATGCAGTTACCCCAAAGATCAAGTCGAACCAAAGTCTATGGAAAAGAGAAATAAGAAGATTTGACAGGAATTAACAAGTACAGAGAAATAGACTTTGTTGTATTTCAATGCTTCACTGAGATATTGCACACCTGCAACTCTAAGATTATTGAAGCCCAAATTGAGTTGTGTGAGTGTCTATGACAACGAAGAACAGTAACGATACAAAAAACGCGAGAGAAATTATAATTACTGTGTTATATTGTAATGCTTGACTAAGATGTCGAGCACCGTCACTTCCAATTTTATTAGCAACTAGATTCAGTTGTGTAAGTGTCTATGAAAAAGAACAAGAAACAAATGTCGTTTGATAAAAAAAACCAAGAGTCATAGGTGTGATAGTACCGTATTGCATTGCAATGCTTTGCTGAGATATCGAGTACCTTCAGGTTCGATGTAGTTATGAGTCAGTTCGAGTTGAGTCAGTGTCTATGAACAAGAAGAATACCGATACAAAAACACAAGAGAGATTATAATTACTCTGTTATCTTGTAATGTTTGACTAAGATGTCGAGTATCATCATCTGTGATACCGCTATAGTTAACCCTTTAAAACCGAAGAGGTTTTTTTTGACAATGAAAAAAAAGTGACCGCTAAAACAGAGACTCTGATGCTTTAGTATCATCATAGGATAGTTTTTTCAAAAAAAAAATGAAATTTTTTTTTTACTTTTTGCTGGAATGTCCTTTTTAGAGGACATTAGGTTTTCGCGACAAGATCGGTTAAAAAACTCCAGGATAGTGTTTTCTGAGAGATTAAAGATACACTAAGCGATATCACTTAGAAAAATCGAAATTCACATTACATTTATGAATAAGCAAAATTTTTACGAAAAAAAAATTTTTTTTTAACGCAATGAGTTTTAAAAAATATATTGTGCCGTCAGGCAACCACTTGAAAAAATATTTTCCTCTCTCTATGATTTATCGGACCACCTAAATCCAGGAAAACACTAGTATTTATATACAGGATCGTATTATGTTTTTTTATTGCAATCATCAGAATGTCCATTGGAAGGGACATTCGGCTTTAAAGGGTTAAGGTTGAGCAGTGCGATTGCCTGTGCAACAGAGAAATGAAGTCTTTTCTTAACATTGATTTAAATTTACGTACTTGAAATCTTTGATGAGAATTAAGGATTATATTCCATCGTCGACAAATGTTACTTGCAAAAAGGAACAACTCTTTGTCAGTTAAATGATCTAAGATTCGATAGATCATTTCAATGGGTAACATTTGAAGTGTTATGGGCATTGTTTGTGAAATCCTATCAAAAAATGTTGTAAACTCAACGATAAAATACTCGCGACACGTGTGTTGATTACGAAAAATACAACGGTTGTTATTATCTGATATGCGTGTATGACATGATGTAAATATAAAGATTCTTTAAGAGCAAAATGTCAACATATATTTTATTACAGTGTAATATACAAAAACATCAAAACATGAAGAAAACAATGATGACTAATTCCAATTTACTCGACGACGACCATAAAACTAAACGAAAGTCAAGCATTTCGACAGAGAAAATAAATAATCAAGATGAATTTTACTTTTGATTCGACAGTTTTCTCAGGAATCGTTGTTGTTTGTTTTTGTTCGATTGGTTGATCTTCAATAATTGGTTGTGATATATTTTGCTGAAAAACCTGTTTCGGTTGTTGTCTGTCGTTGATTTGTTTTTGTTTTTCAATTAATTGATATTTTCTTGCTTGTTCCATTTCTTGAATCAATGTTTGTTGTTGAAGAACGCTGTCATCGATTTGTTGTTTTAATTCGATTAACTTGTCTTGAATTTCTGTTTGTCTTTGATTTAAAAATTGTTCGATTAATTTGTCTCGAGTTTCGATTTGTTGATTCCAGGTGAGTTCGTGTGAAGACCACTGTTTAGCAAGTTCTTCTTGATACATCGATTCGAATTCTTCTTCTTTTCGTTTTTCTTCCGTAAGTTCGTTTTGAAATTGTTTGATTAATTTGATTAAATCGGTTTGAAATTGATTTTGTTGTTGATCTCGTTTGACAAACGATTGAAGATGTTCAAGATGAAATTCCTAAACAAAGAAAAGATTCGATAAAATCCAATTCAATCGATGCAAACCAATTGTTCTTGAATTTGTTTTGCACGTTTATGTATTTTTGCTTTGTGTTGACGTAGAAGTTGTCGACTAACAAAAACGAAACATAAAATTTGACATCAACGATTAGACAAACGCATCGAACTTTGAATCTTGTTGAAAAAACGATTTATCTAACTGTTTGATTTGCTGTTCGTATTGATTCAGTTGACTTTGTTCGTGAAGAAGATGTTCTTGTTGTTGTTTCAATGATTCTAACTGAATTCAAATCAAAGATTTGATCGACACAATCGATGAAAAAAACGAAAAACAAACTTCTTGTTCGATTTTTTTCATTTGATTCATTTGTTGTTGCAAAATGAGTTTCAATTCAACAATTCGAATTTCTCGTTGTGTTTGTTTGTCTTCTTGTTCATCGAAATGAAGATCATCTAATATTAATTTATCATCCAGATCGTTTGAAATCATTTTTCTATTCTGCAAATAGTTCGAATGAATGTCAAAAGGAACAACCATTGACTGTTGATTCACCATGGTGATGATGATTCAAGCTCAAGCAAAATGAGATGTCGCTCGATTGAATGAGAAAAGAAAAGATTTTTATTAAGAGAAAACAAAAACACACGATTAATAATTGTAAGACGAATTTTTGTCAATAGATTTGATCTGAAATAATCGAATGAGTATCGCCGCTGAGTTGTGGATTCATTGATGAAGATATTTGTTGATATTGTTGTTTGAATTGAGCTAAAACCTGTTGATCAATGGATTGATTTTCATGATTTGAAAGATAGAAGAACAATTTTTGTACAAAGAATTGATTTTGTTGAATAATTTTCGATTGATTGATTTGATTGAATTTCAATTGAGACATTTGTTGATAAAGATATTTGAGCAGATTTTCGTATTCGATTTCGACTTCTTCGGCTAAACGTTGAGATTTTTCACAAGTTGAAATTTTCTCGTTGAGTTCATTGATCAATTGTTGACAATTCGAAAGTTGATTTTTGAGTTCACAGATCAATTTTTCATTTCGATTATTTTTCACGTCAAATGTCGGCAGAAGATCAATCGATTGACCAAAGAAACGACTCGAATCTTTTTCGAAATCTTGTAAAGTTATTCGATCGTTGAGATTTAAGTTCAAAAATGAAATCAATTCGAATTGTTTGGTTTGTTCGTTGAAAAACAAATTCGGACAAGTTCTTTTCAAAAGTTCGATTAAATCGTTTAATCTAAATTTCGAATTTAATAAACATTGTTGAGCATTTGACGACAAATCCGAACGTTTTCGACAGTTTTTATTCAGTGAAAAATTATAGATCGATTGTCGATAATCTTCTCTGATGAGATGAGATTTTTTCTTATAAGTTTCGTCAAAACTTCGATTTTGACTGAAAATTCGATGAATTTCTTCGTCATTTGTATCTTCGCATTCGTCGTCATCAGTAAATTTCTCATCGAACAATAACTTTTGATATTCATTGGAGAAAAATGTCGATGGAAAATGTCGAACATAAAGTCGAACTTGATCTGTTGCTGCTGCACAACGAAGAATATTGACAGCAGACTCACGATTGATACCAATTGTCATTTGATCATTGATCGACAAGATTTGATCACCAACCTCAACGAAATCTTTTCGATTATAGTCTGAAGAAAAGAATTTTCGAAATACTTTTAATCGACCGTCTCTCTGGGCTAAACCATTGGCAAGGATTTCTTTTATATAAATGCCCGATTTCTTTGTCGGTCGTTTGGCAGCTAAGACTCGAATTCCAAGACCATGCCGAGTATTCGAATAGGCAATTAGTTGCTCGACAGTGGTCATTTCAGTTAAATCAATGTGAACTAAAGAAAAATAAATGATGATTTAATCAAGAAATAACAGAATAAGCAAACAACTTGCTTTTGTTCTTTCTTTTTTTAGTATTTGCATACGCTCTCATTCATTCATTCAATTCTTCTCTCGTTCGTTTGTTCAATTCTTTGTCATTTTATAGGATATTCAAAATATTCAATCAAATTCGTATCAGAACTTTGTTTTCTTTTCGAAACTTTTAAGTGACATCTACTTAATTAATTCTAAATCGCGTAGAACATATCATTGAATGTAGTCATGCGGATGATTTAATACTTCTACTTATTTGCATATTGACATTATATCAAATAATAAAGATAGTGAACGCATACAAGAAGTGAAAAGTTACGTTCATCTCTCGCGATGTTCTCAAAATGAACACTAAGACAGAGTTAACAATTATCTCGATTATTTTTTTTTCTTTATTTCAACTCCTTTTTAAGACAATAAAATGAATCACAAACATGAATTTAGGAAAACAGCGATATGATTATAATGAAAACTTGCGACTGCTAAATCTAATTTTTTAGTATTTCGAAAATCACCAACTATCATAGATCTGGAATTAGATCCAACTTCATAAATGATTGGCGTTTGAAAAGTTCCATTTCCATTGCCGAGAAACAAAGCAACATTTTGTCCGCCATTATCAATAACGGCTAGATCCAGTTCTGTATCATCATTTATATCAGCTGATAAAATCCAATTCGGTTCTTTATCAGTCGAATATTTGATTTCATTTTTAAATTTTCCATGACCATCACCAAACAATATACTAATATCATTGTTGCCATTATTGGCTACTGCTAGGTCGAGTTTGTTATCATCGTTGAAATCACCTGTTGTAATAGAGCATGGACAACGACCAGTAACGTAATTAACCAGCCTTTGAAATGTTCCATCTCCATTGTTAAGAAATACGATGATTGTATTGTTCGATTGATCTTCAGAATTGATCACTGCTAGATCGGGTTTACCATCATCATTGAAATCGCCTTCTGTCATAGCGGTTGAATTACTACCAGATTTATACCGTGTTTGCTTTTGAAACGTACCATCTCCATTGCCAAGAAGTACACTGATAGTACCATCATCTTTATTAAGTACAATTAAATCGACGTTTTTATCAGTATCAAAATCATTTGCTACAATATAGATTGGATTATGACCAACTGTAAATCTTGTTTGATTTTCAAACGTTCCATCACCATTACCAAAAAGTATACTTATATCATGATTTCCACCATTAGTTACTGCTAAATCCAGCTGCTTATCATTGTTGAAATCATTTACTGCTACAGAATTTGGATGAAGACCAACTGTGTAATTTGTATATGTATGAAAAGTTTCATTTCCATTAACAAGCAATATAGTAACTGTATTTTCATTGCATGTGACTAAATCTAATTTAGTATCTTTATTAAAATCAACTATGGATAAAAAGTTTGGATGTTTGCCAGTTTCATATGCAAAATATT
>ERZ781399.1455-NODE-1455-length-21044-cov-3.966268_pt1 | contig 21044 bp, 27 predicted proteins | sample MGYA00511014_ERZ781399 | MGnify/ENA primary metagenome ERZ781399 (study PRJEB29847, sample SAMN06458254) | wastewater metagenome | isolation source: Wastewater bioreactor | place: South Africa: Cape Town | study: EMG produced TPA metagenomics assembly of the...
AAATTCAAATGACAATTCTCGAAAAACTTCAAGTATTCTTCCGAAAAATCAATTCGATTTTGAACAAAAAAAAGCTGTTTTCTGTAAATTAGAATTTCGTTGATCAATTGCCCGATGATGATGTCAATAATGGCCTGCCGAATTTTCATGCTAATAGTATTCAAACTCGTCGTGATATCGACACAATGCTGCGTATTATGCTCGATACAGCACCGAATAATTCCTCGCCATTACCCGCAAATAAACGACCGAAATTTCTCAACGATCAATTGACACTTTCGAGTACGAACGATATTTCGTCGGATTGAATCAAAATATTCGAGTTTTGCTTTTCTCTTCAGATTCACTTTATTCACCGGAAATAACCGAAGCAGCAGCCAGTTCAAATTTGCCATCCGTTGGTCAACGAAATCATCCTCTTGTTCCTCAATATCCATCGATGCATGCGTCTGCATCACCGAATCCAATAATTTTAACTCCACGAAATAATAATAATTTGCCAGAAGATGACGATCAATTGCCATCTTACACTGATCTGTTTGTTGTACCGAGTAATTGCAAAGAGCAACGACGACGACGTATTTAAAAACGAAATTATATAGAAATCATTAGATCTTACGTTTGTTCTGTATAGTCATAATTTATGTGCAAGCTAGACCCTTTTTTCTGTCAGATTAGATGTGTATAGAGTTTAAACTCAATCTGTACTTCTGTTGTTTTATTAATATTAAAAAAAAAGACAAGACGAGAATCTATTTGACTTGAATAAAATCAATAAAAATTTGTAAAAATATCATGTCTATATGTGGATTTTAGATACGAAATTATGTCGAAATCGAAAACTTCAGTGGGACGTTCTCTAGTAAAAAAACGTTTTCCTAATCAACATCGTCCGACATCAGGAGATGAATGGGTGAATCAAAGAACTGATTTTACTGCTAGTACAGATTGGAATCGACTCAATCTACGATCTGTAACTGATCAGAATTCGTTAGATGAATTTCTAACAACTGCACAATTAGCTGGCACAGATTTTGCTGCAGGTGAATTCGAATTGCTTTTCTTGACGATTGATTTCACTGTTTTTTTGTAGAACGTATGAATGTAACATTCGTTCCAGCTGTAGCTAAAGTTGGCATTTTGACCGATGAAGAAAAAGAACATATTCGAGAAGTGCAGAGTTTACACAGCGATCGTTTACGTATTCCTCGAAGGTTAGCAAATCGATGTGTTTTGAAAGATTAGCGATAGATTTTACTTTAGACCAGCCTGGACACCGGATATGAGTGCAGAACAAATTGATCAACAAGAACGAGCGAGTTTTATCGAATGGAGACGAAAATTAGCTTTGTAAATAGAAGATTTTCTGATTTTTCTTCACTTGAAGTTTGTAATTTGATTTAGATTACAAGAAATCGATGGTTTGACATTGACACCTTTCGAAAAAAATCTCGAATTTTGGAGACAATTATGGCGAGTGATTGAAAAAAGGTTTGACTTAGTTTGCAATTGATTTCAAAAACTTTTCTTTAATCAGTGATATGATCGTTCAAATCGTCGATGCTCGTAATCCGTTACTTTTCCGTTGTGAAGATCTTGAAAATTACGTTCGAGAATTATCACCTGACGGTAAAAAATTAAACGTTATTCTCGTTAATAAAGCCGATCTATTAACTGATAAACAACGGTAATTTAAAAAAATAGAATCTTTTTTTTTTGTTGTCTAAGTTGAATAATCTTGGATTTTTTTCGTAGACAAGCTTGGTCAACTTACTTCGATGAACATGATATTCGTGTGATATTCTATTCAGCATTACAATCAGCTCCAACAACGAAAAAAATCCATAAAATCGAAGAAGAAAAAGAAACATTCGATGACACCGAGAAACTTCTCGAAGAACTTAAACGAGAACAAACTGATTACAATGATGATAATTTAGAAATCTCGAAATCACCAAGCAAATTAAATCGTTTCGATGCTTTGAATTTAGAGGACGAAGTTGATGATAAACAAAAAGCAGAAATCAATTTGAATGACGAAGATAATCAATCGAGTGAAGAGGAGGAGGACGATGATGATGATGATGAAGAGGAGGATGAAGAGGAAGATGTGTCCGAAGATGAAGAAGATATTGTGGAACAAATACGTGAGGATATTCTTGCGTATGAACAATTAAAAGAAACACAAAGAAAAAATCTTTCGTTGATCGTCAATCGAGAAGAATTAATCTATTTACTGAAATGTTTCTATACTCATAAAGCAACAGTTAGAGAAAATGTGTTAACTATCGGCATGGTAAAATAGAAGTCAATTGAATTTTTAAAAAATCGAATGTATTCTCGTAGGTTGGATATCCAAATGTTGGTAAAAGTTCAACAATTAATTCTTTATTGCAATACAAAAAAGTGTCTGTATCATCAACTCCTGGAAAAACGAAACATTTTCAAGTAAAAACTCGTTTGAAAACAAACGAAAACACGTCCTATGAATAATTTTAGACACTTTTTCTCGAGAAAAATCTTCTTCTCTGTGATTGTCCTGGTTTAGTTTTTCCATCATTTGTTTCGACAAAAGATGAATTAACTATCAACGGCATTCTACCAATTGATCAAATGCGAGACTACATCGGTCCTGTTAATCTCATATCCTTTTTTCTAAATTACTTTTAAAATTTAGCTTTTATTTTTCTTCAGCAAATTTGTTTCCTTAACTCTCTTTTTACGTTTGTCATCAGATTCCTCGACATGTTCTCGCGCATGTCTACAATATTATCTTACCATTGCCAAAAGAAGGTGAAGACGAACATCGACCGCCAACATCTGTAGAGTTTTGTTCAACTTACGCATGTAAAATCTTTTGTTCACTTGTTTTCAACAGAAAAAAAGCAAATAATTTCATCTAGATCGTCGTGGTTTCATGTCTCATAAAGGTATTCCCGATGGTAGTCGAGCAGCCCGTTTAGTTCTCAAAGATTATGTCAATGGTAAACTTTTGTATTGTTATCCACCGCCGGGATATGATGCAAATGAATTTCAACAGTATGACATTGATTTTGATTCGTCGAATCAAGATGATCAAAGTGAAAATGCAGATGAACCGATTGCATCAAATCAAACAACGTCAAAAGTAATTATATCGAATCATTTTATTTATAAAAAGAAAACGATTTTTTTTCTTTGCTTCTGTTCAGCAAGCACGTTTTCAACCATCGGATGTCGATCGACAGTTTTTTCAACCAGTACGAAAACGATCTTTTTTTATTTAGTTAAAATTTAGAGTTTTTTTTTGTTTTTGTTTACATAAGACGGATGTACGTGTCGGTAGTAAAGGAACATATGGTCGAGTGAATTTTACACGAAGAAATGGTCCAATATTGGTAACTGACGCGTCAAATGAAGCGCCCGATGCCAAACCATGGAAGAAACATAACAATCGTAATAAGAAAGAAAAATTACGACGTCTTTATCGACATCTTGATGCATGAAAATGAAACAGTGTTGAGAAATAAAAGAAATAAAAAGAAAAAAAAAACAAATGTCCGCAAATATATATATATATATATACGTATATTCAAAAGCTAAAGCAAAGCGAAACACTTAATAAAAAGACGAGAAGAATTGGTTAGTTGGTTAGTTGTTTGTTAATTTTGTTCAGTCAAGAAAAAACACCGGTGTTCATCTTTGGTAGAACTCTGTTTTGTTTATAATTCTGTTACTTTCATTGGAGGTAAATGATCTTTTTTCGGCACTGTTCGACAAATGTCCTTGATAGGTTTCGGTTGCGTATACATTCGCCGTTGTTTACTGTTGGGTATGATCGGACTATCTTGAAATGAATCATAGATATGATTATCAACCAGAATCGATTGTTTTTTTGGGATTGGAGGCGGAGGTCGTCGTGGAGGAGTTACCGTTGTTGTGGTGGTTGTTGTTGTTCGTTCGGGATGAATACATTGATTGATAAGAGGAATAATTGATGATGTGGCCGAGAGTTTTGTCGATGATTTGGATTGAAGTTCTTTGTTTGATTTTGAACGTTTGAGATTGATATCGAGCATTTTTATCGGCGATGTCGATGATGTTCGAGTAGCTTTCGATGAACGACGAAGACTGTCATGAAATGATGATGAACGTGTAAAATTTGTTTTCGCAGTTTTTAATCGATCTAAATTAAAAAAAAAAAAGGTAAATTGTGTCTTTTTTGTCAGTTGATTGATCTACCTAGTGAATTAAAACTCTTCTTCTTATCAATTGAATTCTGGTCAAAAACGGATTTTTTCTCTTCGACTTTTATCTGATTTATCGGCAAGGAAATTGTCGACATTGATTCGCACATTTTTGTCGATTGAATAAAATTAAATTGATGTTGATTCGGTAGAATCTTGCCTAAATGATCAAGACCATGATCAACAATGGCTTTCATTTGTTCGAAATTTTGATATAATTTTATTCCATATTGAATTATTCGAATACCATTGATCCAACGTTGATATTCATCGAATGTATTTGTACAGAAATAATGTATATATTTGTTCGATTTCTTTTGTATATGAACATATTTCAATGCAAAACCATAATCAGTCGGTGAACGTAATGTTTCCATCCAATTTTTACCATAGTATAAATGCATATTCGGTTCGAATTTAATTAAACAAATTAAATCTCGTTTCAATGATGATGATTTAGGTAATTGATAGATACCTGATTGACGAAGAACACATGTGTATTTCTTCCAAATCTTACGAGTTTTATCTTTAAGATAGAGTGTACTCGTAATATCGTCGGGTAATAAAATTGAATTCGATGATATATAATCCGTAAGAATATTAGTTGAATGTTTATCTTGATTAGAAAAGAATTTTTTCGGTTCAATAAACATTGAATATTTAATTGAATGTTGTTGGAAACAGATTCGATTTGTTGAATCACGTTGCCAGTAATGAATAGCATTATGAATAAGATTTTCATGATCTTCAAATATACGATAGAGATGAAGATCAGGTAGATCTTCGACAATTGAATAATTATATGTTGGTTTTAAATGATATTTATGCAAGAGTAAAGTAATAAGACCTTGTATAGACATTTTTTCATCGATAAGAAGATTTTTTGTTGATTGATCTTCGTTATGAATTTTAATAAACATTTTCCTAATATTTGCTTCTTGCATTTTTTCTAATGCTAAACGTATATGATTTTCATTTTTTAATGTATCACACGAGAGAATACTCGATGCATTTGATAATTGACTATGTGTTCTCAATTGTGATTGAGTTTTAAATGGATAACTTATTGAATCAGTCGATTGTGATAGACCACTATCAGAAAAATGTTCGTCACCTTCGAGTTCATGATGTTTACTATCGGTATCATCTGTTAATTGTCGTTGACTACTTGCATTTGATTCGCTAACAGCTGACGATGACGAACTATTGCCTGAATCGATTAATTCAATTTCGACATTGTTCAAGGTATTTGTTAATGTAGCTAATGCTTGATCAAGTTCATCGAATTGTGCGACAATATTGGCTGAAATCGATTTGTTTTGTTGAGTAGATTCGTTGTGTAACATTTTCGTTTGATCTAATCGCTGTTCGAGTATATGAAGTTGTTCAAGTAATATGTCGAGATCATCTTCTAATGAGAAAAAGAAGCAAAAAGAAAAAAAATAATTTGAATATTTGTCTCGACAAACGATCGAACGATTGATTCTTCAGATGAATCCGTCTGAGAGAGTTACTCTTATTCGATTTCAATAAAAAAAAAAAAGAAAATTATGCTTATGAATTAAACTCTTTTGTTCATATTCAAATACTTCGCCTGTCCGATCAATCATCAAAAAAGTAAAAGATTGCGACCGATATATTTGTTCGCATGCACATATGTCGACTGTCGCCGATGAATGTAAATTCTTTCTTCTTCTCGTTTACTTTTAATTATACTTACGATGAAATCAAAGACATTTGAGATGAATTCATAATTCCGTTTTCTTTTTCTCGGCCTTCATCTTTCACATTGATGTCTACGATCGAGTTCGTCTTGAGAACTAATGTTTTCTATTATGTATGCTTTTATAGAGACTATTCGTTGGTTAGAAATGTACAACTTATGTAACTACTTATCAAGTCAATATTTAGATTTTCGATTTTTTTTGTTATTCTTTTTTTTTGTGCGACTGTTAATGAATAAATTATTCGAAATTAATCAAAAACTAAACATTTGATTTCGATGTCAGTTTCTTTTCTTTACCTTGTTCAATATTGGAATTTGCCGATGATGTTTTATTGCGAGCTTGATGTTCTAATGTCGATAGTTCTTCGTATGCTTCTCGAATTTCCTATTATAGAAATAGAATAATGAATGAAGACAAATACAACAAAAAAAAATACGAGAATAAGGATGATAAAGTTAGCCGTTATTCTATCCATAACAATAAACGTTTATCTTTCTCGTTTTTATTTGATTGCAGATGTGAAACAAAATAACTTCCGCTTACAGTTTTCTCCCTACGGTTACATTATGTTCAGTAGAAAAATAATAATAAAAGAAGAAGAAGAATAATGACAACTAAACATTCTCAGGTCATTATGCGGATACAAAGAAAACGGTAGGAGATGAAGACGAGAAGATCGTTTAGACGGTTACTACTGGTGCCAAGTGCAAAATAGACTCATAAATCTGTTACACATAGAAGAATCTTATTAACGTACATCCGCTATAATCAAACCCAAATGTGACAATATGACGCCGTTGTATATACGTATATGGATAAAAGATATATTATAGTCATTTAACTAGACAGAAAGTATAAAAGAAGACGAGAGAACTTTTCTCTTACATCGAAAGGACATTGACTAATTTAGAAAGAAATGCAAGCTGACTAAAGATCATTAAGCAAACGTATTTGTGCTTCACTGACGAGCTAATTTTGCTGATCGGTCAACAAGAAAAAGAAAGAAAGGGAGAAAGAGAGAAAAAAACCTCAATATGATAATAATCATACTTCTTTGAAATTATTTAAATCGCCCAAGCAATTGTCGACAGATAAACTTGTTGTTAATTGACGATTTTTATTATTGCTGTTGTTGTTGTTATTGTCATCACAAATGATAAATTCTTCGTCAAGTAGATCATCATCTCCTGTTTCAGATTCTTCACTTATACTTGACATTGAAGTTCGACGTATATACATTCGATGGTACATTTCTTCGTTTTTAGAATAAATGAAATCAAAATATCTAAAAAATAAATCAAATACTTGAGAAGTGCTAAAGAAAAATATGAATACTCATTGCTTGCTTGTTGAATATATACGTACATCAATGTATATATATATAGAGAAGAAAAAAACCGATGAGAAGAGAAGATTGAATACGTAGTAATGTTAGTCGGAGTAGTATGATGCAATGGTTATGTGTGAAAATTTATAACGGACTATTTAGTTCTAATAAGTACTACTTCACGCATCGTACGTAAAAGATGAGAAATGAAAGAGAAAATGATGGATGAAGTATATAACTAAGATTAACATGGTTAAACTATGATCTTTTTTTCTTCTTTTATGATATATATATATTTGTATATGTTCAATTTAGTTATGTATGATAGTATATATGTTAAAGATGTGTTCTTTCATTTATCATGATTCTTTTCTTTTTTTTACGTGTTTTTTTTCTTTTTCTTCTTAGATCAGAAAAAGAGTTGCTAATCAGAATAAGACAATCTAGACAGGAGTTATGATAAGAATAAACAATCAGGTTGTTAGACCTTTGAAAAATGAATGAACTTCTAACCTTGGTTAAAGACAACAGAAGAAGAAGAAGAAGAAGAAAAAAAAGAAAGAAACTCTTACTCATTTAGTCAACATACCTTTTGTACCATCGAAAAGTAATACATGTTCAATGAAATGGCTGATTTTAAAAGAATGTATTGGCAATGAGTGAATGTACAAGGTAGTGGAGCAAAAATTTCTTTCCTTCTCTCTGTCTGTCTCTTTCTCTCTCTCTCGCCTTCTCTTTCTTTCATACTTTTGTCTCGTACAGTTAAGTTATTGTATTCGATTGAGCATTGTCCGACAGGCTTTCTTATTTCTTTTGTTTCTTTCTCTCCCTGTCTCTCTGTTTCTCTTCGTTTTTCACTGTTTATAGTCTGAGTATCTTTCTCTCTCATCGACTGCTTAATCATCAACGACCTGATGTATTACACTACATGTATTATATCGGTTACATAGTGCTAATCATGTTGAGGGACACCAAAAGTGTGGATATAGAACAAGAAGAAGAAGAAGAAGAAGAAGAAAGAAATAGAGAGAGAGAGAGAAAAAGTAATCGAAAGTGTAGCACATTACTCAAATGCATGTATTTGTTCTTTTGCCTGTCATCACTTTGTTCGTTTCTTCACATTTCTTTTTTTTTACTCGACAACGAATTACTTGCAAATGACCTAGACGAAAATCAAAAGGTTTAATGTCGTTTCACGAGATATCTTATCCTTTCAACCTTGAACTTTCATTCACACGTTTACTATCAAGCAATCTGAGAATAAAGTCATTGAACAATGACAGAATCATTTTCAAATCTATACAACCAATAAGACCACAAGGTTGCATTAAAAAAACTCGGTTACTTAGGTCATATTAAACAATCAGAAATCTATATTGAAGACAAGGGAAAAAAACGAAATCATTTGTTTTATTCTGAACATGTCTCGACACACGTTCGATTGTATTAACCGATTATTCGAGAGAATCACATGAATAAAATCTCACGTATACATATAGACGTACGTATATATTCAATGAGTTCTCATTGATTCAAAAATAAGAACAAATGTACATAGTACGTATTCATATATACATATATGTACGCATAAAAGTAGTCTAATTGTACGTAGCTCAGAAACAAAAACATATGGATTAATTCTTGAGAACAATGATCGTTATCGTTATTCTCGTTTCTTTTTTTTGTTACTTATTTATTTTCGTTTAATGTAAAGCATTAAACCAATCGAAACAATTGAAACAGTTAGAAGAATTAAAGTTCTTTTGACAATTTTCTTTGAATAATATTGATCAGGCTGAGATTGATATTGTTTGTCTTTTATATTTGGATACTGTCTTTGAATACATTCAATTAAACGATTTGCATTCATTTCAAATTGTTCAACATCATTTTGTATGTGTTCAATTCGATTCTTATATAAACTATAATCAATATCAGATGTTGCATTATCTCGTGGTAGATTCATTTGTTCTTGATTGTTGAATAGTAAATTTAAACTTGATGACATTAGATTTGTTTCATTTTCAATTCTTGTTAGAAGTTGATTACTTTCATCAACGGACAGAATTGGATCGAATTGTTCTAATGAAGTTTTATTTTGTTGAATTTCATCTAATGCATAACGTAATTTATTTAAATCATTGATATTTTCAATTCCGATTTCTTGAAGATTAACAGATGCTAAATCGTCAATGTTATGAAAACGATCGATTAAAATTGGTTTTAAATATTCAAGATCGAGAATTTCGAGAAAAATAGCTACTTGAGTTTTATTCATATCAGAATCCTTCTTTTTTCTTAAAGAAAAAGAAAACTAAATTCGAAATGACAAAAATAGGACGAAAAAAAAAAACCAAAACGAAACCACTTCTTCGTTGCTCTTCTCTTTTTCTTCTTAAAGAAAATAATATATTCTATTCAACAGAAAAAAAATAAAGACAAAAGCAAATAAATCAGGTGACATTTTTCTTTTTTAAGGTTTTCTTTTTTTGCTTTTCATTGCTCGGTTCGATTGGTTCGGGCATGGGTACAGTTGGATCACGTTCGTAGATTAATGTTGCACAATAATCGCCTAATTTCTTCAATCGATCAAGTTTGAGTGCGTTTTTTTCGATGAATGCGTTCAGTTGTTCTTGCTGATTACTTTCAGTGAAATGTTTAACCACGTCTGATATCGTCAAATTAGGTAATGATTCTCGAGATATTGGCATCGAAGCAAAAACTGTCGTATCGAACTAAAATGAGCGAGAGAGAAAAGATTCGAATTGGATTTTGAAAACAAGATATACCAAAGCATTGATCTTGCCGGGATAATCTTTAGGCAATGTTGGATAGGTTTGTTCAAATAAACTTTTGTTCTAAATTTCGAAAATAGCAAATAGAGAAAAAGAAATCGAGCAAAATGATTTACTAGATCGTAATTGGCGATTGGTGTTTGAATTTGTTTTTGTAGAATTGTCCATAATTCTGACGAAAGAAATGGAATAACTGGTCCTATCATAACTAACAAATCGCAAAGTGAATGCAAATATTCATTCGATTGTTGTTTAACATCATTGGGAATTTTCTAGACACAAAAATTCATCGATGAAATCTTTGCTGAACAAAAGAAGAAAAATATTTCTACTCGAAGATAACGTGTCAATTTTTGTAATTCAATAATTGCTGATGCCATACTGAAAAAACTATCGATATAGAATGTCACCGTATAGATCGTATTCAATCGTTGTTCACGTAGATCCTTTTCGATCTGTTGAAAATCTTCTTTGCTGCTTGTTGTTGAAGATGTTTTTCGAGGTTCAGCTAAATCCACGTAAAGATTTATGAATAATTTAAACCAATTTTGTAAACCATCAGCTATGCCATCTTCCACTAAAACACAAAATTCGAAAGAATTTTCTATTTCAAAACATTTCAAAGAGTATTACAAGTAAAATTTCTCAATGATCTCGGATGAACAAAATTCAACATTAATATTCGAGTAAAATCAACTCCGTATTGATTAATAATATCTTCGGGATCGACACCGTTATATTTCGATTTACTCATTTTTTCCCAATCGATTTCTAATCGTTCTTTTGTTTCGCTATGAACAATCGTTTTCTTGTCAATGATTGATACTTTATCTTTTGTCACGTATTGACCGTTTGCTGTTTTGTAGGTTTTACCTTGTACCATTCCGATCGGTATAAACCGTTTAAATGGTTCAGTAGCATTGCAAAGACCTTTCGAATGCATATAATGTTGAATAAATCGAGCAACGAATAGATGCGTTAGAGCTAAATTCAATCGAGAGATATTTTATTTAATTAAACGAAAAAAAAAACACTAAGTACCATGTTCAAGTCCTCCAATATATAAATCGACTGGCATGTATTTATTTGCTAGAGCTGGTTCGAATGGTTTGCTCGTATTTTCATTATCTAAATAACGTAGAAAATACCAAGATGAATCAACGAATGTATCCATTGTGTCGGTTTCTCGTTGAGCATCTTGATTTCCACATCTTGAAAAATGAAAAATAAACACAAAAGCTAGAATATCATGTCGAATAACTACTTTGGACATGAAGTTTTAGTCCAATCATGAGCACTAGCTAATGGTGAAATGCCTTTTTTCGATGAAGTTCGAATATTTTCAAGTGAAGGTAAACGCACAGGTAGATCCGATTCCGGAACTGGTACAGTCTGAAAAAATGAATTCAATTCATTTATTTTCAAATAGATCAACAACGAACACCACAATTTGAACAATGAATGATTGGTATCGGTGTTCCCCAATATCGTTGCCGTGAAATACACCAATCATTCAATTTACCAGATGTTCGGTAGCCTCCTAGTTGCCGCGAACGAAGTTCAGACAATAGATCTTCGACATTTTTTCCTTGCCAATCAGTCGAGAACTCAATTGATGTTGAAACCTTATGTTTCTTAGCAAATTCTGCATCGAATTCATTCGATCGAGGCGTACCAATTTGAACAGACAACATCGATACATTTGCTCGTATTTTTGGTCCGTAATCAGCTTCATCATTAATATAAATCGGTAATAAACTTTGTGTTAATGGATGAATGGCATGAATTCGTAAACGTTTGCCATCGGTTTCTGTTTTCTGAAATACAAATTAATCAATTTCCTATTGGATTTTCATTCGTTCTGCTCACTTCAATTAAATCTTCTCGAGCTAATTTATGATTACTTCGAATGTAGAGATGTGTAATATCTAATAAATCTTCGGGTTTTACGGTAAATGTTTCAATAAAATCGAATTCATTCGTTGACTTCTATGAATATGCAAATGAACAAAAAAAGCAAACGATCTTTATTATTAATTTCATTTGACTTTCTAATTTCATTAGATATACCGAGAGTTGAAATAGCAGATTGACTCCATTGCAATCTCCCATCCACATACGTTGAATATTGATTAATGTTTGCCAATCATCTTTGTCTAATGTGTCAAGACTATCGAAGAGAGACTAGGAAAGAATAAAATAAATCGACATCAAAATTATATTTCGACGGAAAATCAAACAAAACAAAACAAAAAAGATAGAATCAATCACAAAACAAACGAAAAACTAAGAATGACGACGACGAAGAAGAAGAAGACTAGAACTCGGATTTATTTAATCGATAACAACGTTTTAATTCTTCGAGTGTATAGAAAAATGTACTCATTGATGGGAATGGTTTACAATCGTATTTAAACGGCACGGGATATTCATTTAATAACATTCGAATAAGAATTTGTTGATGTCGATAGACACGATTTTTTCCATGATTGATATGTCGATAAATTTCCCATTGAATATTTGCACTCATTGGTGAAATAAATTCGCCACGCCACGCATTGTTTTCGTATGTAAAAGTTTCATGAAACGGCGTAGATTTATCACTTAGAATCGGAATTTGTAGGAGTGCCGCAAATGGAATGATAGTTTCGGCATGGCCAAATCGTGCTCGAATCATATGTGAACGTTCATTTTGCGAGCATTTTTCTGTATGATTAAAAAAATCATCGAGAAGAATCTGTGCTATATCGTATGAAATCGTTCGATTAGAAAAGCCAGGACCTTTTTCATAGTATTCCTATGAAAAAAGAAGCAAAACATAAATGTAAATCATCATTATCATCGAAATGAAAATCGATTGTTTTTACTTTTGCATCGAGAAGATACGCAAACCATGCTGATTCAGCTGGTGTAAAATATTTTTCCAATAAATCACCGGCACCTTCTTCACGTAGATTCGAACCGATTAAATACAAACCATGTAGCATTCGTACGGCATCAATTTCGTTCTTAATTGTTTTATTCGATTCCGTGTGATGAATAAAATAATACTGTTGAGCTAGTCGGTCGACAAATGCTGGCTTAAAGATTTTCTCGAGAACACTTCGTGCCATATACTTCGAATACGAATGTGATTCAATGGAACGAAGTTTAAATTTTAAATTGTCGTCTTTTTTGACATAATTTTGATAGGTAGTATTTTCATGAAATGCAAGTAGAGCAGGATTGGGTGGTTGATAATCAATTAATGATGATAGACCTTGTGGTAAACCTCTGACAAATGAATGTAGACTAGTTTGAGTTCGAGATTTTCCACTGCTGACAACTTGAATACGATTTGATGTGTTGTTTAAACAGATTTTTGCAAATAATGGTAACAATCGTTCAGTTAATCGATGTGCAAGACCTCGTTGTTCGATTTTGCCCAATTCAGATAATTCTCCACGTCTATTTTGATAACAAAATAAAAAGAAGAGAGTCAAACATTAGTTTTGATTGTTCTTTTTCAATAAACAAACCCGATTCGATCATTAATCGAAATGAAATATTGCAAATCTTTACCAAATTGATAACCAAATTCAGTCAATTCATCTTCTTTTTCAGCTTTTTGCCATAGTGCTAATGTTAATTCATCATACTTTCGTCCTTCCAATGCACGACAACCATGTCGAGCAACAATTTGTGTACATACAATTTCAAAACCAAGAGGTGCCAACGGTAGGTCAAACGTTTTCGACGGTGATTTATAGGGAGTTTTTGTTGAATAGTAAGCTCTACTTTGACAATAAGCTGTATGAAGTACAAGTGCAATGACAGACAGAATCAGACAAGAAATAACTGTCATTTTTGCTCGATTAAAAATGAAAAGAAACAAATAATAAATAGATGCATAGATACACGTAGTAGATAGAAGAAGAAAAAAAAGAGGGCAGAATAATTGTCTGTTCTGTTGACGAACATTGACGTAAATGAGAAGAAATATACAAGTGGGTGGAATGTAAAACGCATTGCATCGGATCTTATTTTTAAGTAAATAGTAATTCATCGTTTGCACGACTCACTTGTCAAATATTCAATTTTACGCGATTTTTTATTAATGAAGAAAATATTTTCTATTTATTCGATCTTCTTTCTTTTGTTTTTCTTACTTGTGTAAATGCCCTTGTACGAATAAACCATTGCTTCAAATATTTCTTTTCAACAATTGCACCCGAACGCCATGAACGACCCGATTCATCGATTTGTTCATCGGCTAAAACAGTTTGATCAACAGGATCCCAGTTCACTGCTGCCTGAAGAAATGCACTTAAAAAAAAAACATTTTCTTGTAACAAAAAAGTCAAACTTTTTTTTGATAAACTAGTCCATCGCGATAGAGCATAAGAAAGATATGTTGCGTCCATCGATAATAATTCGGATCACACGTTGATAATTCCTAAGTCGAAACATTGATCGTTTGCAATTTGTTGGGAAAAAAATCGAACGAACTCGTTTCCAATTGAAACTACAGCCAAGTTGCTTGATCTGTTGTTTCATATAAGCAATATTTCTTGTCAAAGACAAAATATTTCGAAATAGATTTCTTCTGAAGAAAACCAAATCAGTTACTTTTGCGTCCATTGATCGGGCTCTTCAGACCGTTCGAAAGCGGCATTTTCAGCTGGCAAACCAAATGCATCCCAACCGATACAATGCAAAACCTATTCAATCTCGTCGAAAATAAATTCACTCGGAAGTTTCGTTCAATTCTACTTCATAGCCTCGTAGACGATAATATCGTGCTAATGTATCGCTCAATGTATAAACTCGAACATGACCCATATGTAAACGACCAGACGGATACGGAAACATCGGTAGAACGTACATTTTTTGTTTGTTTGCATTCTCCTGAGAGAGAAATCATTTTTTTAAATTATCATATTGCAAAGAATAAATATTCTCACGGATTCTAGTTGATATTTTTCATGTTCAACAGCTAGTTTAGGTATCCAATGTCGTTCGATATCTTTTGTTCTTTCAATCGGTGAAGTTTTCGGCTAGAAGCAAATTAAAGTCAAATCTCGGTTGGTTTTTTGTTTCATCATTTTTCGGCAATTACCCATTTGCCGGTTAAACTATAAAGTGTCCGTTGAAATTGCAAATATCGCATGACAATCTTTTTCTTTCTTCTATTTCAATCTACAACATGCGTGACGATTTAAAATTAATCGCAAACCTCCGCCACAGATTTAGATTTATTCAAAAAAAAGAAGAAAGAAACCGAGATTCATTAAAATAGAACATAAATTATATCAACACCGGTGCGCACTGACATTGTCGATATTAATTAATGTATCTTTTACAGAGATAGTTCTGTTTATCTTCATGTTTGTAGCCAAATTGTTGATAGAAGCTTACTAATGGATCTCGACATTCGAGTGAAATTTTATAACATTGACAATAATCACGTCCGAATGCAGTGAGAATTTCGAGAAGAATTTTACCTAATTGTTGTCCACGACATCGACTATCGACGACAACATCTTCAATTCGACCACGTACAGCTAATTGACGAATAAATTTCTTTTCGACAATTAATGTCGCTGAACCGACAATTTGTCGATTATTATTAAGATCTTCAATAACAATTATAAAATATGTATTTAAACATTGTTTCATTTCATTGAAACGCTTTTGAAATTCGTCGTTTTCAATTGTTCCACATTCGGTTAATTGTCGAAGTAAATCGATATATTCATAATTATAATCTGAGATTTTCAATGGACGAATGAGAAATCTTTCGTTGTAGAGATTCTTAACTAATTTTGAATTTTCTAATGCATATTTATCGAATGTTGATTGAAGAAGATCAGGATCGAATAAATAATCATCATGAGAATCGCCGTTCGATTGCACATGAAAACCATTTTGTTGTTCGGTCATTTTTGTTTTCTTTTTCAAACGAACGAGGAAATAAAACGAAAAGTTTTAAAAAAAACACGTTTATACTACGTTTCCGATAAAACAGCAAATGATCTTTAAGACGTCAGATGTCAGCATATTACTAATAACTATTTATTCATTTTTCTTTTATCTGCACAAGCTTTCGGATGTTTCATCATCAAATTATTTTCTCGTGCAAACGATTCACCTTTTACTAGATGTCGAAATTGTTCATGTTGTTCTCTCCAAGTTAATTTCGAATTCGCTAATTTATTGTTTGTTGATAATGGAAATTTGATTTCATAGTCAAGACCTTTCCAACGATGCAATTGACTATTGTAATGATATTGAGATGATGATGATTTCTGTTGGCAGGCTCGTTGATGTTCAGTTAAACGAGTATCGAGAAAATGTCGATGACAAATTGAACATTTTGTAAGAGCTTGCGTTTGGTTATCTGAAAAAAGAAAGAGAAACAAGATGCAAACATTGTTTATCAGTCAATATTTAACTAAACCGTTCTCAAGAACTTATGATAACGTATGAAGGTCATTAGAATGGCTTAAATTTTGTTCGAATAAAAACAACATCTTATCGTTTCAAAACAAACCTTCGTCTCTTTCATGAGTTCGCGGTCGTTTTCTTAATTTTGACGTTTTCATTCGATTTTTATAAAGGCAAACAAAAAATAAAAATATATTTCAATCTAATTTTCGAAGAAGAAAAAAAAGTTCCTTGACAACATAGTTCTAATCATAAGTCTTTGTCTTGTACGAATTTATTTCCTTGACTACCTTTACCATCATAGTCACGTTGTTTCTTTCGCATTTGTATTCGATGTTTTGAATCGTCGATAGTCGTTGGCAATGGTGTATAGAATTCTTTTTTCTCTTTTTTCTTGTCATTTGTGTCTGATTGTATTTGTTTGGTTTCGGCAATTGAATATAAAATATCACCTAATTGCGTGGCAACTTGTCGTTCATTTGGACTAATTTCACTTGCATCAAGAAATTTCAATGTTGAAATACGAAATATTAATAAATGTCTATAGCGTTTATATTCTTCTTCGACACGATTCTGTGCGTAAATACTTGTATCTTGAGTTGATGATGATGTACTTGTTGTTGGTATGATTTGATAGGGACATGCTTCATTGCCTAACAATGATAGATATTCGAGTATAGGAAAAGCCGAATGTAATTGATCGACTAATTTGTAAACATCTTGAAGACGGTTTTTGTTTAACATTAACGTTTTTAATTTGGGTAATTTCGGAAATATTGTATGCATATCATCGAGATCATTCTCATCGAGAATTAATTCATCCAAATCAGGAAAATGTTTTAAAAATTCAAGTGAACGAAAACGATTTTTACTTAGATCCAATATCTAAACAAATCGATTAGAATTCTATTTTTTCATTTGAATTCGCAATCAATACTTTAGTTTTGTCTGCATATGCATCGACAATACCCTGTGGAATCTCACTATATTGTGTTCCTACGCATGTCAATCTATTGGTTTCTTCGTCATAAATAAACTCTTCCTCTTCATCCATTGGATTTACAGTCGATTGTATAGGTACATTGGCTAATTCCGCTTCGGCTATTTCATCAGCAAGACTCGGTGCTTGAAAATTAGTTTCTGTCTCTTGAATTTCAGTATCCCATTCGTCCGCCATGATATCGTCGTTGATACTACCTGAAGATGTTGATGCTTTGTCCGCCTCGTTTGGATATACGTCGAAATGATGATGAAGTAAGAAAAAACAAGAAAATGAATGCATATAAATGATAAGTTATCTTTCAAAGAGAAAAATGAGAGATTTGCATAAGTTATTCATTTGAAATTCATTTTCAAACCTTTTATATACTCTCCGTGAGAAAAGAACACAACTTGATGTAATTAATAAATAAACAAATAAAAAGAACAACGCATAAGTCCACTTTTTTTTTGAACTCTGTGTAAGTCAAATGATTAACCAGTAAAAAATAATTTACTCTGACAATATCATGATGTAATCACGAACGGTTTTTTTTCTACTAATGAAAGTGCAATGACAAAATTTTCATCTTATCTATTGTACTTTTTCGAAAAAACATGATTATTTTTTATTGTTTCACGAAAGAATTTAGTCGACATATTTATCTAATGTTCGATAGTTTATAATTAAAAGCATTTATTTTAATCAAATATTGCGATAGACTTTCGTAAATGATTTGTTATTTTTGTTTTCTTTTTTTTTTTGTTAATAAAGTAGAGACAGAGAAGAAAAAAAATGAACAACTTCGTAGAGAATTCTGATAGTCTTCAATCATAAAATTATCGATACATTCGTATATTCTTTGACAAGAGAAAGAAAACAAGACAACACAAAGAAGAGACATTTAATTGAAGTCTATGTGCATATAAATAAAAAAAATACACTAATTTCATTATCTGTCAATATTTTCTTCAGTAGCATCGATGATTTGAGATTGTTGGGCATCTTCTTCTTGGTCATCTAAGGTCGCATTTGTAGCTACTAAAAAACATATATTTACAAAGTTTCCAAGTACATCATCTCAAGTAGACATTCACCTGAATTTGTTTGTTGTTTTTTTGAATGTCGATGTGTACGATGGTCACGTTTTCGTTTGGTTGATAATGTTGTTTGTGTTGTCACTGGTTGATCATCATCATCATCATCTTCGGACAAAACAATTAATGTTGGAGAAGACAGTCTTTCACGTGTTGTTGTTGTTGTTGTTGTTGATTCGACATATTCGACGATTTCACATTCGGGTGATGATTGTCGATCGGATTCCGATGTCGATTGAGAAGACGAACTGTTATCAATCTAAAAACAAAAACAAAATATTAAATAAAATGAATATTTCACAAAAAAAAAGAGAAAAACATACTATGTTAATAGATGTATCAGATGTTTCGTCGAGTATAATCGGCGTATGTTCATCTCCATCATCATGTTCTAATGTAATAGATACTGGCGGTACGATCGTTGTTGGATTCGTCATTGTTGGATATTGAGCATGTCGATCGAAGCCATGTAAATCATATGGACAACGTGCAAATGTGTAGAATTCATGGAGAAAATGTTTTGTATATCGTCGAAGATATTCATGTAATTTTCGTACGAGAAAAGTCGAACGTATCTCATGAATTTGTATTGTTGTAAGAATTTCTTGTATAATATGTTCAATTGTTCGTTCATCATTCCATAATAATGCTAATAATTCTCGAGCTAAGAATGGTACAAGTCGATGTAGACAAGCTGGATTCGATGCGTACCATGATGGCGAACATTCTCGTACAGTTAATGTATCACGATTATGTCCGATCAATGGACTTTGAACGAATAAACGATTTAAATAGATATATTTACGAAATGCAACTGTTTGCCGAGTTGCTTGAGAATAGATTGTCGATTGACGTAGATCTGAAGTTGTTTGATGTAAATAACGATGAAGTAAACGACGAATACTATCGAGAGGAATTATATTTGACCAAGATTGATTCGTACGAACTAAAGCAGTCGTTCGTGAAGAATTTCTAAAACAAAAAAACGAAACAAATAAATATCGTTTTGTAAATCAAGAATAAAATCTCGACATACGTTGGTCGTCGAACAAGTGCTTGAATCGTGTTTAACCATTCGATATAGACCATTTGTCGAAAAATATCATTGGAATGATCTGATCGTCGATTATGTTGATCAACCCAATTGAGAACTTCAGTGATATTATTGAATGTTCGTGTAGATGGATGAGTCGTTGCTTGTACACGAACTTCTTCGACAATATCACCTTAATAACGTTCATGTGTTATTAATTGAAATGGTTGTTTGCATAATTGACATATGGCACGAACTTTTGACCATTCAAGTATGCAAGCATAACAAAATGTATGCGAACATGAGTCAATTCGAGCTATAACATCAGTTTGTTTGTTATTTAAACATACAGCACATTTGTCTGGTGTTGGTGGACGAACAGAAACACGAGCTAATAGAGTTTCTTGATCTAAATCAGTTGTCGTTTTCGATATTTGATCAGTCAATATAGTTTGTTCTTCCATATTGATTAAAAAAATGAATCTATCTGAAAGATTGTGAATATAAGAAGACAAATGACGAAAGAACTTTATTTTGCAAGTATAGACGCACAATGAGTCAAGCAGTTACCAAAAGAAATAAATAAATAGATGAATGAAAGATTGTAAACGCAAGTTTCCTTTCAAAAAAGAATAGGCCACTCTGAGTGAGCCACATTCTACGTGTTTTAATAGTGATTCTAGCGCTATGAATGTGCGTCATTAGAAATCAAATAAGAAAGGCAAAAAAAAATACAGACAGACACATATCGATCGATTAGATGTCGTTAACTGCTGAGCAACAACGAAAGATTGTAGTCTAGGATATATTCATTTATTTAATCGATTAAATGAGTATAATCTTATGTATCTTAGAGAGAAATGTTTTTTTTGTTGTTGTTATCGTTCGTTTATTTGCCATTTCGATCATCAAGCCAATTGCTACCTGAACTAGCACCGACACAATGTCCTGAAGTTTGATGGCAATGAAGACCACTACAACATGAACTGGAGAAAAGTCCGGTACAAGATTTACCAAGTTTAGCACAGCCGAATAATCTGTAAAATGCAAAATACATGAATGAAAATTCACAGTGAATTAAATATTTAAAAACAAAACCTTTTTTGATTTAAGACAAATTCTTCCCAGTCATATGTTCGAGCATTAACACAATTCAAAATGAATATTAACGCAAAGAAATAGACGATAACACGAGTATTCAACATGATTTCTGCTTCGAAAAATATGAAAAAATGTAATCGATCGAGGCGTTTTATGTATATATATGTAAGGTAAATGAAAGAAATTCTATTGACAGAACAGTCCCATGCAAAAGTATATTGGTTTTAAACGCAAAAAAGACTGTATACATATTATGTGCATACAAATATCCGACAGGAGAAAAAAACCTTTCGTTCGTTTCTGTGGGTTGTATCAATGAGCCAATAATCTGAT
>ERZ781399.1456-NODE-1456-length-21022-cov-4.665140_pt1 | contig 21022 bp, 27 predicted proteins | sample MGYA00511014_ERZ781399 | MGnify/ENA primary metagenome ERZ781399 (study PRJEB29847, sample SAMN06458254) | wastewater metagenome | isolation source: Wastewater bioreactor | place: South Africa: Cape Town | study: EMG produced TPA metagenomics assembly of the...
GTTTCATTGCTCATCAATTTTCTATGGCGGACAATCGAAAGTCGAAAAAACAGTTAAATTATTAAAAAAAGAAGCGATTTTAGATGAGAAAACCAAACCTCTCGGATCGATATCAAATGTTTCAGTTGTTCAATCTGATACATCATTGGCAACAACAGCAACTGATTTACCAGTTATCAAACGTAAATCCATTTGGGAACGTATTGTTCACGAATTAAAACATTATTACAATGGATTTAAATTATTATTTATTGAAACGAAAATTGCCTTTCGTCTTCTTCGACAAGTTCTCAGTGGTCATACATTAACACGACGAGAACGTATACAAGTAAATATTGATCAAATAAAAACCGATTCGATTCGTTCTTTTGCATTGAATTTTTGTTTTCAGTTTACTCGTACAGCTGCTGATCTATTTCGTTTAGTACCACTTTCTGTATTTATCATTGTTCCATTCATGGAATTTACATTGCCAATTTTCTTAAAACTCTTTCCGAATATGTTGCCAAGCACATTTCAAGAAGCTGATAAAGAAGTAAATGATCATGATAATAGTTTAGATATGTTTTGTCTAATTGTTTTGTTTGTCGTGTTGAAGAAAGAAAAATTGAAGAAACAATTGAAAGCGAAATTAGAAGTAGCTAAATTTCTTCAAGATACACTTGAACGAACGGCATTAAAAGCTAAACGAAAACGTTCAGATGACGCTTTACCAACACAATTTATTGAATTTATGAAAAAGGTACCAAATTCTTTTCATATGAATATTATTGATTTTGTTTTCTGAATTCAAAATTCAAGATTCGTTCAACTGGTGTTCAACCATCCACCGAAGAAATCATGAAATTTTCTTCTTTATTCGAAAATAAATCGACATTAGATCATCTCGATCGTCTACAACTAGTCGCTCTTTGTAAAATTCTCGGCATATCATCGATAGGTCCTGATTATTATTTACGTTTTACACTTCATGTTAAACTACGTAAATTAGAAGCCGATGATAAATTAATCCTATCCGAAGGCATCGATATTCTCACTACTGAAGAATTACAAGCTGTTTGTCGTGAACGTGGCATGACTTCGTATGGCCTCAGTGTCGAACGTTTACGTTCACAATTAAAACAATGGCTTGATCTTCATTTAAATGACCGTATTCCATCGACAATCTTACTTCTATCACGTGCACTTTATCTACCGGGAAATATTTCACAAGAAAATGTTCTCAAAGCAGCTATACAAGCGTTGCCAAAAGCAATTGATAATGTGACGGCTGTTAAATTAGCTCAAGTGACTGGCGAACCTGTTGATAATACACAACGTATCGAATATGTTAAACGGGAAGATGAAGTCATACGAAAAGAAAAAGAAGATAAGGAAAAAACGAAAATTTCGGTGCAAGAAGAAATGAAAAAGAAAAAATTAAGCGAACAATCTAGTCAACCAATACAAATACCTGATGATATACCAAAAGCAGAGATTTTAGTGGATAAAGCTCCATTAATTGTTGATAAAACGAAACAGGAGACGAAAGATGATGAACATATCAATGTTGAACAATTTGGAACTGCACTTGGACAACTTGTTAAACAAAAAGAAAAAGAAGTTGATACAACTGTCGAAGCTATTCAAGGACTTAAAGTAATTTTATTTCAAGAGCGAGAGAGTGGAAAAAACGAAATTTTAATTTCTAGCATAATGTTCAAGAATATAAAGATGATGTTAAAGAATTAGAAAGTATAGCAGCAACGAAACATTTGAAACATTTGGGTGAAACACGTTCGGCTAAAGCACTTTCGAAACGTATTGATAAACTAGTCGATGATCTTGATCGAATTGTTGATACACTTGATAAAAAACAAGATAGTCTCAAACAAGATATTCAAGTTAGTTCAATAAATGTTCAATCATTCTCGACAATTAAAATTTCATTTTTTTTTGTATAGACTGGAGAAAATACATTGGAAGATCAAACATCAATGAAAAGCGATCAACTACAACAACATAAAGATTTTCTAACTGAAAAAAAGTTTGTTAATAGTTGTTACTGAAAATGTTTCTTATATTTTTGATATCTATTCGTAGAAATCTACTTGTATCAACTCAAGAACTTGTTAATACCATTCGTCAACTTCAACAAGCATCGAATGAATCGAATGAAGCGCAAGTTTTAGATATTATCAATCAATTTGATCATAACAAAGATGGTTTTATCGAAGCTGATGAAATCTTAAAGGCACTTGAACTTGTCGGAAACGAGAATGTTCAAATCTCTAAAAAATATTTAAAAGAAATTCTCGATCTCGTTCGTAAGGAGCATTTTATTCAAGCAAAGGAAAAATTCGAAGCCAAAGCTAAACAACAATCAATTCTCAATAGTGTATCGAATCTTGACAAATCTCAGATGCAAACAAAAAACATTTAAAATTTCTTAGACTTACTCTTTTCTTAAAATTTATTTATCATTTTGTCTTCAAAAATAAAGACGAAGAAAGTTCATCATTGATATTGATGGTTGGGTATATGCATCTTTTTTTTTCTAGATGAATTTCAGTGAATTATTTAAAGTCACATCTCGACAATGTTTATTTTCTCCTAATGGAGAATATTTAGCATCTGTTAATCAATATCGATTAGTTATACGTTCGGCAACAACATTAGAAATCATCAATCTATTCGCCTGTGTCGATACAATCGAAACAATCGAATGGTCGTATGATTCACGTTTAATTCTCGCAGGATTAATCAAACGAAATGCTGTACAAGTATTTTCATTAGATAATCCCGAATGGAAATGTAAAATCGACGAAGGTTCAGCTGGCCTTTGTAATGTTCATTGGGCACCGGATTCTCGACATATATTAACAACAGCTCAATTCTATCTACGTATAACTGTTTGGTCGTTAACAACAAAAAATGTGTCCTATATAAAATATCCGAAGAAATTAACACCGAATTCGTACGTATTCAGTTTATTAAAACCGTACATGGCATTGGTCGAACGACGAAACGATAGTACAGATCATATATCCATATTTGATTATTCAGCAAATTGGTCGATGATAGGACATTTTCAACCGACGGATTTAGAAGATCTTCAAGGCATTGAATGGTCACCGATTGCCGATGTTTTATGTCTATGGGAGAATTCATTTGAATATAAAATCGTATTTTATACATTGGATGGACAATTGTTGAATGTTTATAAACCGGAAAATGAACGTTTATCGTTGGGTGTACGAAGTGCACGATGGTCACCAACAGGACAAGTGATTGTCGTCGGAGATTACGAAGAATGTTTGACAATATTTAGTTATTTAACATACAAAAAAGTTCAAACATCATTCGAACATCCTCAAAAGCTAACTTCAGGCAAAGGTTATACGATTTTGAAAGAAGAAGAATGTTCATCGGATCAACAAGAAATTGTTGATTCAACGTAAGAATTATATTCAAATTCTTTTGGTTTTAAATTTGTTTTCGATTCATTTTAGTCAACGTAAACCATACTCATCTTCAGCTTATTCATCAACGGCTTTGAATCAAATCGATATGAAAGTTTCGATCGAATCGAAATATATTATTTACAATGGAACATTACAAATAGCACCAATTAAACCAGATCTTGATCGTGCCAATCCACGATTAGGTGTTTCATCGATTGAATTTTCCTCGTCAGGTCGATATTTATCAACAATCAATGATACAATGCCAAATCTTTTGTTTATATTCGATTTTAAACCAACATTTCATTTAGCTTTTGTTTTAATACAACTTCATCCGATACGTTCAGTTAAATGGGAACCTAAACGCGATCATTTAGCATTATGTACACATAACAATCGAATCTATATTTGGTCGCCTCAAGGTGCTTCATGTATCAATCTTCCAGATGAATCATCGAAATTAAATATCGATGAAATCAAATGGAATAATCTCGCATCATCGCCAAGTCTTGCTCTGATAGGACAGGAAACGATGTGTGTAGGATTTATGGATCTCAAAAGTGACATATGATCTCTTGCTCAGATATGCAAATCCGTCCGTTTGTTTGCTTTGTTCTCCCGCTCTCTTATCAATCCGTAAATGAAATTCTTATCTGAATGTTGTGTGTCTTCTAGACATTCCGTTTTGTTTTTATACAGTAGAATTGTTTTATATGCACAACCAAATAATAAGCAGATATTTGCACGCTTGGCTTTTTTTTTTAGATATGACTGAACAAAGTGAAAGATATGATAGTGGAGATGATTTGGAATTCGATGAATTTCTCGAAAATATTACCGACAAATATGAATCAATAACTGAGCAAAGTAATTCGAATGAAAAAGAAAGAATCAATAATTGATTTTGTATTGTAGTTGAAGAACGAAAAGAGCGTTCTCGACAACGTTGGAAACAAACAACAAATGAAATCGATGAACAAAAACGTTTACTCAAAGCTCGTTTAGAAAAACGTATTCAACTCGTTTCAGAAAGTTTAAAAAAGCCGACTGTTATCAAAATGAGAGATAAAATCGCATTTACTATCGGCGTAGCAAACACTTGCTTTTCGCCATTAGTCGGTATGAAATTCATATATACATATATTAATTAATCTTTCATTGATGTTTCTATCTAGCTGCTCTTTGGCCACATGTTCTACCATTGGTTTATACAATTCAAGCACTTTGTTTGATTTCTCTTCGATTTTTTATCTACAAACGCAAACATTGGCATTATTTCGGTAAAATCGCGTGTGTATGTTTTGTTTTTCGAGGGTGAAAATATTTTGTTTCGAATTTAGTTTATGATTTATGTTATTACATTAATCTGCTGACATTGACTTATTTGTGGATATTTCCATCATCGAAAATTCTCTTTTCAGTTTGTTATACATTATGTCATGGACCATTGGCATTTGCAGTTATTCTTTGGAGAAATTCGCTTGTATTTCACAGTTCGTTTCAGTTTTCTTAATACGAAAATAAAATCAATGAATTTTCTTTTTATTATTTTTAGGTTTTGATAAAATGACCAGTATTTTTATTCATATGTAAATCAATTCATATTTTTATTTTAACAAAAAATAAATAAATCGAATTTATCTAGGTATCCATTATTGACAATGTTTACTATTCGTTGGTTATTACCTGTTGAAATTCAACAGCAACGTTATCCAGCAATAAAAGAAATCGGTTCGACATTACCAGTTCGAACCAGCATTTTCTATTCAGTTATCTTCTATTTGATCTGGCAAACATTGTATTATATTTTTATTGTTTATGGTCGTCGGGAAAAAATTCAAAGTGGATCAAGAGCCACATCGTATACGTGGTTATTAAGCGATAAAAAAGGTTTTGTTTCACATCTCATTGAAAAACTTGGACTTGGAGGACCTGATGTTGGAATTAGCATATATAAAATATTATTTTTCTTCTTTCTTCAATTTGCTTATATGCTTCTCTCGATTTTACCAGTGTCATTATTATATTATCGATACAAGTAGATCATTTAGAAAACAAAATTATACATTAAATGATTCTTTTTGTCTTAGATATGTCAATATGGGATTTGTTTGCTTCGTTTTTATAGTCAGTATCTTCAATGGTGCTTCATTTTATATCGGTAAAATCGATGATATGACATATGTCGTATATATAATTATTTGAATCTTTTTCTTAGATGTCTTCTCACAACAATATGTAAAAAGTCTTCAAGTTTTACAAAGTTTTGACACTACCACCGATGGAAACAATACATCTGAAAATACAGCTGATAGTGACAGCAAGAAAGAATCTTAACTATTTTTTTATTCGAATATATGTATGTGTGTGTGTGTTAAACGCTGTATTTTTCTGCTTATTTGAAATATATATATATATAATCTTGCATTTTCTTTAGTCCCACAAAAAAGCATGGTATTGTCTTTTGTTTTTCAAAGACGGAATTGAATAAAAACGACAAGAATGCTAGATAAACTCTAAAAATCAAATCTATGTTTGTGTCACATGTTAATGATAAAATTTACCTGTGTGTACGTGACTAGAAAAATGAAGTTTACAATCATTTTTTTTTTCATTATCAGTTAAAGAAGAAAACAAAGGTCTTGCATAACCTGAGAATCATACGTTCCGAACATTACTAATTTATCTTATCACATCTTTGTTTCTCACATGTTTAAAATTTTTTTTTGTTGTTGTTGTCGTCACCAATGTAGCTGAGATCGAACCAGAGGAAATATCATACGTAGGAATGAATTTGGAATCTTTTACTATACTCAATATTCTTTTAAATAAGTAATTATTGGAATTTAAATATGAGTAGTTAGCTTTGAAACTCTTAGAAATCTTTCATCGTAATTAGTTTTCAAGATGTATATTTATGCTTATCTAGAAGTATTTTCTCTCCTAATGATTGATATCAACAAAAGAGAGAAGGTGTGTAAATGAGATACACACCTACTACAAACTTTGTATGCTTGATTATGTTAGTAAAAAACGTAAGAGTAGTATCAGAAGAATACTACGCTCCCATTCAATTTTTTGTACCTATTTTTTATCCTGATTTACACATTATCAAGTAGTTCTATTCAGAATATTTTAGAATTTGAGTTGATTTATAAATGGACCAATCTGATTCTCCTAATAAATCTTCGAAACGTTCATTCCGAGCGAATAGTACAACTGTAGAAGATACAGTTGATTCTGTTCGTCTTACTAAACGAACATATCGACATTCGGCTCCAACAATGAATTTCGATGCCGAACAATCGATGTATTCTATAGCTGATATCGACATCGACGCATTAGATGCTGAATTCGAACGTTTATCATTCGATATTAAAGGGCAAATTGCTGCTCTACGTCAAAATCCAAACAATCTAACTCTACGACATACATTGACTTCAACGAAAGCAGCTCTCATGCGTATTAAAACTTGGTCATCATTAGTCCATACTGCAGATGGATTCGATATTGTAAAGAAAAATCTTATGGAACAACATGAACAAGAAGTAAATCAACGAAAATTCGAAGTTGATGAATTATTGAAAATATCGAAAGCACAATCGACTGCTGATGTATGTTTTCTTATGGATTGCACTGGTAGTATGAGAAAATATTTGGATGCAACCAAAACTCAAATACGTCATTTAACACAAGCAATCGTTCAGTTATTTGCGACGAAACCACATCTAGCTTTTATTGGATATCGAGATGTACATGAAAGTCTTGAGAAGCTCGATTTTACTGACAATGAAAATGTCTTTCAAGATTTTCTGAAAGATATTCATGCTGTAGGCGGTGACGATACATGTGAAGATGTCTTCAGTATGTTCTCGAAATGTTCTTTTCAAACAAGATTGTTTATCAATTGTGACCTTTTCTTTTGTTTTCGTTCTTATCTAGGTGGATTAGAAGTAGTTAGTCAACTTTCGTGGACAAGTTCGAATCGTATATTAATACATATTTGTGATGCTCCATGTCACGGACAAGATTATCATGATTTTCAAGGGCGAGATAATGATAATTATTTGAAAGGCGATCCAAAAAATCGAGATCTTACTAAATTAATAATAAGTATTAAACGATTGGGTATTACATATTGTAAAATACAATTGAATGAAACAACAAAGAAAATGTTCGATGAATTTTCATTTATTTATGGTTCAATATCTGAAATTCAAGTTGATGATCCCGCATGTTTAATCGAACGTGTCATAGAAAAAACGAGTGCTATCATTCAAAGTCATATTGCATCCACTTTATCTAGTTATCATCATGCTAATAGACTAATGAAATCCTATTCGATATCAACTAGTGAACCCGATTGGAATTCAATCGAAATGTATGATGTTACTGTAACGGAAATAGTTCCACCTGAAACATTCGAAGAAATATTTTATCCATTAACAACCAATGAAACCAAAGGTCGAATGAAAATAGCTGCCAATCCGTTCACTAAAGGCTCACTTCGTTTTGCTTTCTATGGTCAATTTTCGAATGATGATTTAGCATTTGTCGATGCTGTCTATAAAGAACTTGTTTCAATTGATTCCAAAACCGATACATTTCTTATCTATCGTGAACATCTCGAAATGCAAGCTATTGCTCAATTTCTTGCCGAACAATTTAATTTCGAACAGCAACGTCTCTTCAGAAATTTCACGCCTATTGTCTATGCTGATGCAGATATTGTACAACAAATAACAAATCCATCGAAAATCTATCAAGTCGAACGACGTATGCATCAAGAATGGCGTAAATGGAATAATAATAACGGTGGAGTATCATTAAATGAATATTCAACTTTATTACAAGCATTCTCACATTGGACATATCAAGTCACATGCGGCCGTTTGATGGTCGTCGATTTACAAGGTGTCAAAATCGATCGAGCTTATTTATTAACGGATCCGGCTTTGCATTGTGATGATCTATTACGTTTTCGTGAAACACGTACGAATCTTGGCGTTAAAGGCATGCATCAATTTTTTCGAACACATGTTTGTAGTGATGTTTGTACGAAATTAAATCTATCATCATCATCATCAATATTACGACCGGCAGTATTTAACTATTCAGATTCAATTCTATGTCATGCATCAATAAAAACAACGGATAATCTAACAACAGAAACATTCGATGATAAAGAATTCGAGAAAATCGAAAAAGATCAATTAGAGACAATAGAAAATTTTGAAATTTGTTAATTTTGTTTATATATATATACAATAATAAATTTGTTTTCTTTCAAAAAGACATCGAATAGCTTTTATCCTCTTTTTTTGTCGACGAATCATTGGTTTATAACATATCATATAGTATGCGTCAGAAAAGTAAAACAAACTTTAACTTTTCTAGATTTATACTGACATTCGATAATGTCTCTATTTTTGAATAAAACAAATCTAAGATTGATTGCTTCGAACTTTTTAATTTACAAACGATCTTATTCAACAATTAAATACGAAACTCATAAACGATTAGCTTATATAACTCTCAATCGACCTGAAGTATTAAATTCGATCAATGATGTTATGCCAAAAGAATTAGTCGATTGTGTCGACGAAGCCAATAATGATCCGTCGGTTCATGTAATCATATTAACTGGTGCTGGTAAAGCATTTTGTACAGGATATGATCTATCGTTTTATGCACAACATAAAAATCAACATGCTGTACAAGATATGCCTTGGGATCCAATGAAAGATTATACACATATGGCAAAAAATACGGCATTTTTTATGTCACTTTTTCGTTCGCCTAAACCAACAATTTGTAAAGTCAATGGTGATGCTTTAGCTGGCGGTAGTGATATTGCTTTATGTTGTGATATGATTATCATGGCTAATCAGGCACATATTGGCTATATGCCAGCACGAGTTTGGGGTTGTCCAACAACAGCTATGTGGATCTACAGGTAAATCAAAATACGTATGTGCCTTGAATTGAAGAGATTAGAGACTTTTCTAGATTGGGTGTTGAAAAAGCGAAACGAATGTTATTAACCGGTGATAAAATAACTGGAATTGAAGCTGAAAAACTTGGTCTAGTTTTAAAATCTGTTTCACAAGAACAATTAGATGATGAAGTAGATAAATTAGCTCAACGAATGGCAACTGTACCGATTAATCAACTTGTCATGCATAAATTAATGATTAATCAAACATTAGAAAATATGGGCTTGAGAACAACTCAAATGTTTGCAACACTCTTCGATGGTATTGCTCGACATTCACCTGAAGGTATTGCGTTTAAACGTCGATCGGAAAATATCGGATGGAAAATAGCTGTTAAAGAACGAGATTCAGGAACATACGATTGGACAACTGATGTCTCATTAGAAAATATCAATACAAAAACATAATTTATTTATTTTTCTCATATAAAAACAAATACTATTCATTTTCATAGACGTCTACAATTAAATATGAAAAGTGTAAAAATGAGAAAAATCGTAGTCCAAGTAAAAGTCACGGCAAACGCTTGTTTTGTGACTTCATGTTCGAAACTCCAGCCTTCATTTTTAAAATAAAAAAAAAACATCTTATTCAATATGAACTCTATTTTCTCTATCGAATTACCTTTAAGTAAAATACCACGCATGGCATCAATAGCTTTCGTCATTGGTAACCATGTTGTTACCGATCGCATCCACAGTGGTTGACCTTCCAATGGCCATACGATGCCTAGCAGTAACAAAAAATATCTAGTGAAAATTTTCGTTTTTCGAAAGATGAATTCGTACCACTGAGAAGTAGAACCGGATAGAATGTTGCCATTGTGACTTGATGAGCATTGATTTCAGTTGTAAATACTGTTGATATAACCAAACCTTGAGTAGGAAAGACATATTTAACATCGAAATAATCAAATTCAGAAACTTTTTCTTACCAAAAGTCATACCGCAAAAACCTTGTATTATGCAAAGTAGTGTTGCGCATAATAAACTACCTTTTAACGGAATCTAAATAAAATATAAAACCTAGAAATCGTTTTTGTCAATAGAATATGTATTTTCTAACCGCAAAAATATATAATGAAGTAAACAAAACGATTACTATTTGAACAAGAAGAATCACCGAATGAATTAATAATTGACTTAAAATAATTTCATTTGATTGAACTCCTGCATAGAAAATTAGTTTTGTATGATGAAAGACAATTTATCAATAATTAAAAATACCTGTAATCCATACACGTTCCTGTGTTCCATCAGTTTGTTCAATCACAAGTGAAAGTGCAGTCAACGCAACATTTAGAAAAAATATTACTCTAAAAATAATCGTGTCACTCTCAATCAAATTCGGCTATCATCTTACGAAAGCATTATGCCAGGTATCATAAAATGTGTAAAATTAAATTTGACTTTGTCGAAATCACCCGATAAATGTCCAATCTGAATTGAAAATCTTTGTCATTTCATTTGAATTTATGAGAGGAAACGAAATAATTACTTGGAATAAAGTTTGATTTGTTGACGTCGATGAAAAAAGTCCGAGATTGAAATCAGTATCAATATGTCGAAAGATTCGTGCAATTTCTTCGACTATTGCGTAGACCATTTGTCGATCTATATTTTAATCGAATGAAATTCAATTAATTTCTATTTCAAACGTTTTTTTTTTAAATTTTTTGTGTCTACTTGTTTCATCAAAATATAAAGTTAATTGAGAATCATTGAATTTACTCACATCAGAAAACGAACTAAATATTCCAACAAATCAATTTCTATACAAACAAACAATCAGTAGAGTTTCTTTTCCATACCAAGTATCTAATTTGTTCACAAGTTCTCGAGTAAAATTCGTTCCAATATCAATAATTCCAAAAATATGACCTAAACGAAACTGTTGTTGAGCTTGTCTAACTGACTTGAATTCAATCTATACATCAATAAACTCGAATCAATTTTTCTTTTCGTTTATTAATTACTAAATGAATAATATTTCTATCAATTTTATCTAAGATAATTCCACTGAATCCAGTTGATCGTACAGTTTCTCGAGAAACAAAACCAGTCGGTACGTGAGTTAGTTGCCGTCCGACACATAGACAAAACAATGCGATTTGTAAAATTGGAACAAGAAGATGAATAAAAAGCATACTGAAAATCAATGAAATATATTCGAAAAGAGAAATTTCCGTTTAAACATACAAGGGATTTCGTTGAAATTTAAGAATATCTTTGATTAGAAGTGCGTAAAACGAACGACCTAACGAAGGACGTGTACAAGAACGAAAGACTTTGCCGCATGGTTTGTTGACTAGTTAATGAAGATGTAAATTCAATGAATAGAGTTGTATTTAGAAAAAAAAACTTACAACGACATGAAGAGATCATTGATCGACCTGCTTGACAGATCTGATTAAAAGAAAAGGAATTTGAATTTGATGATTGACTAAGAAAATAGAATACTTTATTGGCAATAGTTAGAGATTTATTGTGATGAATTTTTTCTTCTTCTCGATGTTGCAATTCTAATCGATGATGTCCTTCACATAAATGAAGAAAAACTCCTTCTAAACTCTAGAATAAGATCGTTTTTCTTTGTCTATGAATTGAATCTTATTCATATAAACTGTTTAACCTGTTGTTCATGTTTCAATAATAATTCTTGAGGTCGACCAGTTTCTAACAATTGTCCATGTCTCATAAAAGATATCTAACAAAATCATGGAATGTATTATGAGAACGATAAGGTATATTTTGTTGTTACTATATTAGCTTGTCGAGCTTCTTCTATGTAATGTGTTGTTAGTATAGCAGTTGTATTACTATGAGTTGTGATTTCAATTAAATGTTCCCAAATTCTGTAAAAAAGAAACAGAAAATTTCGTTTTGATTTACAATTGCTCGATTACCTTTGTCTAAGTAATGGATCTACACCGACTGTTGGTTCATCTAAATTCGATTTCGATTAAATAGACGAAGAGAAATCATGAATTTAACGAACCTAAAATAAGTAATTTTGGTTGATGTAAAAGAGCGATAGCAAACGAAACTCGTCGTTGTTGTCCACCACTTAATTTATGAATTTTCTTCTGTCTATTCGTTAATTCAAGTAGATTAATTAAAAATTGACAACGTTGTTCGATGTTTTCACTTGACATATTTGCTAAACGTCCATAGAAAAATATCTCTTCGTCCATTGTATTCGTTGAATGTAAAGCTATTTCTTGTGGCATAAATCCAACTAATCGTCCGAATGCATGAGGATGTTTACCAAGAACTGAAATATTTCCACATTTCCCATCATGATTAGCAACTGGATGTAAACGACCAACTATCGTTCGAATTAGACTCGTTTTTCCACATCCACTTGGACCAAGTAAAGCAAAACTAAATTCATCGAATAAAATGAAATAATTGAATTTATCTATGCAAAAGATTTTCTTACATGCCACCTTGTTCAATCGAAAGATTTATTGATTTTAAAACATCTCTCCTACCCAAATGAACGGTAACATCGGTTAGTTGAACAGCATACGGTTTCGAAAGTTGTTGAAGTTGATCATTAGTATTTTCTGTCATATTAGATTTTCATGTGCTGTTGAATCACAGTGAAAAGGTAAAGGGAGAGAGCACACTAAGGGTGTTTTATTATCATATAGGTAAACATCTTAAATAAAGAAAGGATGAAAAGAAAATAAGATAATAAACATAACTATTTGTCTAATCATTTTTATTTTCTTTTGTTACTGTCACTCGAATCAAAATTAGATAATTTGAATAAAAGAAAATCGTCTTTTTTTTCGAATTTATCTCGTTATGTTTGTTTTATTTTGCTTGTAAATATCCAATATACATAGACTTCAATAGAAAGGAAGAGAAAAAAAACGATTGATTAAAGATCTTCATCACTGAAGTGTTCTCCTACGACGTCATCACACTGAAATAAGATACGTACGATTAGATTAGAAAACAATGTGAGATAATAAAAGTAAAGTTATTTACCATAGGATCTAGATCACCCATTGTTCCTGGATCGAATCTTGCACCGTCTAAACTCGAATCATCATTCATTTCACGTTCGGAATGACAGGCTCTAGATATACAAAACAAATTAATAATACAAAACAAAGAACGATTTACTTACGGATAATTTCGAGCAACTTGCTGAAGAAATTCTTCGTTACTACCAGATTTAACTAGATTTTCGATTAATAATTGTCGTACACGTGGATCATTATTGACTTGAATATGTTCTTTCAATCTTAAGAAAATAATTCATGATGAAAATGATTTCTTTTTGTTTTTAATTGACTTACAAATCAACACTTTTACTCTGCTGTTTTAATTGTCCGTAAACATCAACAAGTGCAATGACAGCATCAGTAAATTTTGGATTTAATTTTAAGGCTTCTTCTAAATACATTCTTGCCTTGTCTAATGAAGAGATTTCTTTGGCAAGAACTTGTCCACAAAGAGTAAATGCTCGAACATTGCCTTTTAAATGTGTACGAGCAGCATTTGTAATAAATATATCTGAATTCAATGAATACAATCGATATTTCTTTTAAAATTCACTTACTAGCTTCATTCAATCGATTCGTAGCTAGAAAACCGTCGACAACACCTTTGTATCCTTCGAAATAGAACGGTGCTAAACGTACAGCTTCTTTATAATGAACCAATGAGTCCGAGTAACGTTTGAGTTTAGCAAGAGCAAGACCTTTGAGTAGAAGAGCTTGAATTTTCGTGCCATCAAGAGCGTATGCTTTTTGAGCAAGATAAACAGTTCGAGATGGTTTATGATTTTTTTTCAAACAATAATATCCAATAGCAATCCATGTTTCTGGATGATTATCACCGAGTGACATTAAATGATTGACTAATCTAATTGAAAATTCAATTCGATTTTCATTTACAAAAAGCTATCTATCTATCTATCTACTTGTCTAAAGTATTATCTTTGCATTCTGTAAATGCAAGAAATGCTAAAATATCCATATGTTTCAGCAGTAAAGGATCGATTTGTTGTGCTCGTTGAAAACTATGTAATGCTTGTGCATAATTTCCATTTAAATATTGATTATAACCAAGTTGAGAAAGAACAAATGTCGATTGTGGTAAATATTGTGCGTCGATTTGTTCATAGAAACGTATAGCTTCGGCAAATTTTCGATTTGTTGTACAAGAATCCGCTTGAAGTAACAAATGAAACCATGACTGTTTGACTAATGGTGATGTATTCAATGGTAAAGGTTGTTGAGCTTGATTTTCATGATGAATTGATGCAGCTGATGGTTGCGTAGGAAGAAGATCATTGAGTTTAACTCCAAGTGCAAGTAGAGCTGTGTAAGCCGACAGAGTATTTGGATTCTGTTTTAAACATTCTCGATAGGCACTCGTTGATTCTTGTGTTGAACCACCGACTTTCTGATAACATTGGCCTAAGGCGAAATGGATTTTTGCTGTACGTTGATGAAATGGAATTGATTCGAGCTAGAAAACAATCAATTTTCGATTCGAAATTTTTTTATCTATTCATCGATAACGTACGATAGTTAATGCGTCTTTCAGACGATTTAGTTTAATTAAACATAAATGTTGTCGATATTTACTTTCGATTATCCAATCTGGTTCAGTCTAAATAGTTTTTTTTCTGGATGAAGAATTTCTGTTGTTTTCTTTTTTTCAAATTTCGAATATCTACTGAATTGGTTTCAATTTTGCCTAATTGTTTATATGAATGTAATAATTTCTTCAAATACGATTCAGCTAACTGATATTCATGTAAAAACCACGATGAATCAGCTAGACAACGATAAACAATTAAACGTTGTTCATTGTTCAAATAACTTTTTCCACATTCATCAAGTGTCAAAATAAATTCAGCCTAGAGATAAACATAATAAATAAATGCAAAGATGTTGTTGTTATTTTCGTTTTTCGTCCAATAAAATTACCAATGTTTTACAATCATCATATAATTCCGCATTTCGAAGTGTTTCAAGTTGTTCAATTGAACTCATAATAATATGTTTGATTATTTCTGAAAATGATTAATTTAAGATGTGTCTTATCAATATATACATATGTTTTTTTTTCTAATCTTTCTTATTTGACTTATCATTTATATGTAGAATTTAAATTTTAATAACAAACAGGATATCACTGTAAAACAATAACAAAAGAAAAGAGAGAGAATTTATATGACTGGATTGTATGAAGAAAAGTGTTTTAAAAAAACTTGAAGATATTCAATGAGAAAACGAAAAGATTTTTCACTAATTTGTATGGAAATTTGTTGAACAATGAGAATCCATTGATAGAGTACATGAGGAGGAAATGTATGCGTTAGAAAATAGCCAAGCACAAGGCCAAGAAAGAAAATAAAAATACTGGACAAGATTTTTGATGACGACGACGATGATTGTTCGTTTGATTTCGATTGAATTTTTTGTGGAGAAGATTCATTTGTTGAGAGATGATTTGTAGTTGCAAGTAATGATGATGATGAAGATAACAAAAATGGATTTGTTGGAGATGTTAGACTGTTTATTGAACGATTATCGTTTGGTTTGTCTTCATCTAATGTACAACTTTGAAACCAATCTGCTAATTTATTAACACGATCTGTTGGTGATGTTGGTTGTTCACATTGAAACAATCTTGTTTTAGTATCTGACAATGAAGTTTTTCGATAAAATAAATTATTATTATTATTTGATATTAAATTCCAACGATTAGTCAAATCGAAATCTGTTATTTCATTATCTAATCCAAAAGTCCAATTCGATTTAAAAGGCATCTAAAATACAAACAATTGAATTGAGCATTTATTAAATATGAAAAATTCGTTGATATATTTTAATTAATTCTTGTTTAGCTTCGATATTTTCATTCAAAGTTGACAAATCAAAATACGCTGGTGCAATTGTTAATAACCATTCGGGTTCGATACTTGTCACTGTACGAATATAATTCTTTGTGGTTAAAACAAATTCATTGTACAGCACCCATTGAGGTTTACGATCAAGCACAGTTGATGGATGAATTTGTACAAATTGAGCATCTTTTATTGTTGAATAAATACCGGTTTTTTCTAAATGTGCAACTTGCATAAAATAGCCGCTAACCAAGGCTTTCCGAATATTATTATAATATTCCGGCGAATTGAAATCAACGGATGATGATATTAAACCAAATCTAAATTCAAATAAATAAGTAAATAAATTCATTCATCGGTTCTTATTTTGTTGATCTACCGTTCAAGAATTTTTTCAAGTTGTAAACGAACATTATGTGCAGATTGTAATGAACGAAAATTAAGAAAATTTTCATAACACCATTGACTATCTTGATAATTGTGTATGAATGCATTGTAAATATTTAACATCGTTAAATGATCGCCATCGACATGCGCAAAACGTAATTTAGCTTCATCGGCTTGTCGACGCGCATCATTCGGTCGAATAAAACAAACTGGTACAGAAAGCATAGCTGTTAAGGAAAGAATTTCATTCGAACATGAATAATCATTTGATGCAATTAAAACTTTAGCTAATTGAGGATCAAGTGGCAGTTCAGCCATCATTGAACCTAATTCAGTTAAATCACCTTCATCATCAATAGCACCGAGATAGTTCAATAATTCCAAAGCACGCATCAGCGTTTCGGGCGCAGGTGGGTCCATAAAATCGAAATGAACGAGATCATCAATGCGTAATTTTTTTAATTGCAAAACAATACTGGCTAAATTCGATCGAAGAATTTCGGGATATGTATTTTCTTGCATATCGTTCTCATACGCTTCTTCTAATGAAAATTTTGGAAATAAATTTTAAAAAAAAATGATTTTTTTTTGTTATATTACTCGTATAAAGACGAAAGCATTTGCCAGAACGTGTACGTCCAGCTCGGCCTGCACGTTGTTGTGCACTAGCTTTCGATATCGGTGTAACAAGTAGAGATTCAACACGTGTACGTGGATTGTAGACTTTTTGTTTCGAAAAACCTGGATCGATAACAAAGACAACACCATCGATTGTCAATGATGTTTCAGCAATATTCGTTGATACAATCACTTTTCGATTGATACCTCGAGTTGATTTGTTTGATGAAGACGATGTTTCGAAGATACGTTGTTGTGACATTGGCGATAATGTTGAATAGAGTGGTATACATTTCAGTTCGCCAACATTCGGTTTTAGGCATTGAGTTTCCTGTTGTAAACGTTTGCAAGTATCTTCAATTTCTTCTTGGCCCGTTAGAAAAAGAAGAATATCACCTTCTTCTCGTTCGTTGATATGGATTTGTAATGTTGCACGAATCGATGCTTCGAGATAGTTCTTCTCGGGTTGAACTATATGAAAAAGTTCGACAGAATAAGCTCGACCTGGAATTGTTATTAATGGTGCATTATCGAAATAATTTCGAAATTTATCTGCATCCAATGTTGCCGACATGACTAAACATTAAATCATTACATCAATAAAAACAAAAATTCAAAATATCCTCATTTACTAATAATTTTCAAATCTTCACGTTGTCTTCCAATATCTTTCAGTAGACCCATGAGAATATCTGTTGCTAATGTTCGTTCATGTGCTTCATCTAATATAACACAAGTATAAGCTCGAAGTAATGGATCTGACATAGCTTCACGTAATAACATGCCATCAGTAACGTATTTTAAAATAGTCTTCTCCGATGAACAACATTCAAAACGAATTGAAAAGCCAACTTCATATCCTAACAAAACATCCATTTCATTGGCTACTCGTTGTGCAACGGACATTGCAGCAACACGTCGTGGTTGTGTACATGCAATACCAGGACGTGTTTTCCCGTTGATTATTGGCAATGAAAGTGTATAATCGACACACCATTGTGGAATTTGTGTTGTTTTACCTGAGCCTGTTTCTCCAACGAGAATAGTAACTTGATTTTTTCGTAGTGAAGCCATGAATACATTTCGATATTGCCAAACAGGTAATTGTTCACGTTTTCGAAGTAGTTCATGATATTGATATGAATAAGGTCTTCGTGTGAATCGATTGATTGTTGAATCTGATTCTTCTAACATTGACAAGCTATTCACATGACTTTACTGAATAAAATCACACAAAGAGAAAACGGATAATACCCATGAACGAATCACACGCACATGCACATGCGTGCAAATGATCATTAACTTTTGAAAAATAATTGAAAATTGATTAAACTCGTCGATGATTTTCAATTATACATATAACTTCGTGTTTACCAATAGTATTTTTTCTTACGAGATGTCATCGGTTGTTTGTCGAAATAGAGAGAAAAAGAAACAAAAAAAAAACGGGATGGGAAGACCGTTAACGATCGTTCTCATTTAATAAGATCATGTCTGATAACATACGTTGGAAGATTTTAAATTCGATTGAACAAATGTGTGCATCGATTATTGAACAAATGTATCAATATCCAATATCATCTTTGACATTAACCATTAATAATCAAAACTACGATTGGAAAATAGATAATCATCAAGATTTTACTCGATATATTTATGTTTTAGCAACTATTCATCGACTTGTTCGTACGCAAACTCGAATGAATATGAGAGAATTATTCTATTCTCAAGTGAATCTTTTTCGTCATCAACGTATCAGTGATTATATTGTCGAACAAATTGCTCGACATTTATCTGTCGATCGACGACAATTAGGATTTGTTGCGACAGCAAAAGGATTTTGTGCTGGTTTGAAAATTCTTTCTTCTTCTTTTTCTTCGCAACAAACGATCGATTTGATCTAGGTGCTGTTCAATATCGAAATCTTCGTAGTGGTGAGATAATCGATTGTAATCAATCGTTAAATGGTCAATTGATTATCGATGATGATATCGAAATCATTGAACAAGAAAATCCAATTACATTTATACTTATTGTTGAAAAAGACACTGTTTTTCAGGTAATATTAAACTAGAGAAAAAAAACAAAACAAAATCGTTTTATTTTTTGTCTAGCATTTACTTAACGATGGTTTTTTAACTCGATATGCTGGCGCCTGTTTACTAACTGGTCGTGGTCAACCAGATCATGCAACACGTTCATTTGTTGTTCAACTCTCTCAAATCTATGTGAATACGCCTATTTATATTTTAACTGATTGTGATATATTCGGTGTTTTAATTGCTTGTACTTATCGATTAACATTCAATGAAAATCAACGTCATCGTATTCGATGGTTAGGTCTATGGCCCGAAGAAATGATTTCATTTAATAATATCTCTCAAACATTACCGATTCATGACGAACGTGAACGTCGAATGATAACAAAATTTCTTCAACGTACCGATGTTAACGAACAATGGCATCGACAAGTAGCGTTTTTCGAACAATATCAACGTAAAATGGAAATCGAAGCTATTTATGAAAATGGCAGCAAAAGTTTGATCCAGGATTATTTACATGAAAAGCTCATAGGACATCGTTGGTTATAATTTTCTTCGTGTTTTTTTGTACTAGACTAGACTAGATGTGTTTTCTTTTTTCTTGTTTTCTTCATTAGCACAAATTCGATCGTATTGAGATCATTGTTAATGAAGATTATTCTATACAGGTTGTTTTCTCGTTTTTTTTTGTGCGTACTAGTGAATTACGTTGTATTCCTAGTTTTGCTTGAATAAAAATTCTTGATATTAGATTGATTAGATAAGACGAGTTTATTTTTGTATAAAGAATAGAGACAAAAGAGAAGAAGTGAAGAAAAAGATTTCTTAACGGTTTGGATCTATTATAAAAGTTAATCCGACGCCGCCGACGTTGAGATCTAGAAAAAAGAAAAAATAATAAGAAATCGTTGGTTAGTGACATCTGCGTTTCGATTGTGAAATAAATCGATATCTAAACAGATATCTAAATCAGTTCAAGAAAAATCTCTTTTGATAAATTAAAAACTGACGAAAATTCTATTTGATTAGTCTTATTAATAAAAGTCAATTGAAATATCTTTCGCTAGAATCTATTGCGAATGAAATTCCATGGATAGTAGTGACGTCCAATATGTGTGACATTTATGTTTTTTTCTTCTTTTCCAGTAACTCTATTATTTTCTGATTGTTTGATGTTAGTGTCGGTTTGCAATTCTCATATTCTTTTACCTTTCGTAGCATGCGAAGTAAGCGTTCAAGTCGAGTAGTTCGTTTCTAAACATAGAAAAGAAGAAAAAAAAATTTTGTCAGAACGTAGTTTTAGTTTTTTTTTCAAATAATATACTCGAACGGCAACACCACTATTGAGACATGGAGAAAAATTTGGAAACGCTGAACAAAGAGTTATTTTAAATGTTTGACAGCTATAATCAGTTGTCGGACGTTTCGAACAATCGTCGTATCGAATTTTAATAGCAGTGAGCAGATCTTTACATTTTTGTTCCGATTGATGAACTACACAGTAATCACCACGAGCTTTTAGTTCATTTGGATTCGATGGAATCTTTTCATGACAATGAGACAGTAACCAGGCGACAAAAAAAAAACAAACTCGCAGAATTTACCTGATTCCAATTAGCTTCAGTTATTGGTATTATTGGTTGTCTTGTTGTCTATAAGA
>ERZ781399.1465-NODE-1465-length-20940-cov-4.646828_pt1 | contig 20940 bp, 17 predicted proteins | sample MGYA00511014_ERZ781399 | MGnify/ENA primary metagenome ERZ781399 (study PRJEB29847, sample SAMN06458254) | wastewater metagenome | isolation source: Wastewater bioreactor | place: South Africa: Cape Town | study: EMG produced TPA metagenomics assembly of the...
ATATCGTCTGTCTGGATTTATATCTATCACAATAAAGGTTTATCTATCAGAGTATATAAGAAAAAAACAGAAGTTTTTACCAGGATGTAGAGCAAATAATGTTATGATTCCAGCTAATAATGAAAGTAAAAGTAATGCTCCAAGTATATAACAAATTAATGGGCATGAAAAGATTTCATCACAACACGAAAAAATTGAACATCTTCGTGTACACCACTGTTGACACCACCGACAACAACGATATGATTCACCTTCCTTTACAGAAAAAAAATCTAATTGAAAATTATGATACGACTAAACAAACTTGTGCGATCTTATATCGATGTTTAGCTTTTGGAGGTCGACTATAAGTTCGTCGAATGATAGTCGGTTGTTCATAGTGTAGATTTTGTTCATATGATATACTTCCATCTGGATTGATGATTGTAATATATTCGGGTTTCGTTTGACCAGTTGATGTTTGCACGATCAACGGTGATATACTTGCTGTCGATGTCGACATCGAATTTTCTGTTCGAGATTTTGTTGTAATTTTTCCTTTTTATTCTTCATTTCGAATCGATCAAAATCACTGCAGGCTGTCAATGAACTGAATCAGTTTTCAATAATATTTTCTGTTTGAATTCCTCTTTAATTTCATTGTGTAAAGGACGTACATATTTCTAACGAAGGGCGAAATAATAATAAAAAGCCTTGCATCTATCTGGTGCAAACCGAGGATAATATCGATACACTTGAGTGATTTTTTCTCGTCGGTCATGTACACGTTCGTATAAAAGGTAACTACAAGTTAGTATAAAACATCATAATGCATTTTTAACATTCGCGCTATAGTTTCTTCAGCAAGAAACTAATAACACTATTATGATCAAAGTTAAATCCAGCGGTTTAACTCGCTGTTGAGCATTTATCGCTGTAGTGAGTATAATGCGAGTAGAAATCACTCGCATAATGTTTGGTCATTGTCATTGTGATGCTATCTATTAACAAAATGCTAGCCGATTTATAAGTAATAATAATATAACCGAATAAATTCTGTAATAAAATATTTTATATATTTAGATTATGGTATTATTTTCTAATCACCAAAATATATTGATTTATGTTATATCAACTTTCAGAGTCATGGCAATTGAATAACAGCTTTTTCAGACTGACAAACTGTTCAAATTTCGATCTTTATTATACTCTAAGCCATAATCATCTATATATAAATATACAGATAAGCAAGAAATTGAATAGAGTCATAGCAATGTTAACTAATTATATAGAAAGATATTTAAGATATGATACATTCTATACTTTTCATCAGTACACGAGATATATGACGAGTACTAGTAATGATTTGTCAATTCTGTTGTGATCGTTGCAAACTATCATATTGTGAATCTGTACATCCCGAACAGGATGATATTAGTATAGAACAAACTTGTTGCTTCCTTGAATTCACTAATAACTGAATATAATATCTATCTCAATTGATAAATTCAGAAATAATGAATATTAACATATCCGAATGTTAATTTGCGATTTTGACAGTTTATTTAATATAGATATCATATTCGATAAGTAATTTCAAAGGAAATCGATGAAATGACACGATATTTATGAATAATAGTATTGATACGATATTCACATTTCACGTGTATCCTAAACTTTTATTTGTTCATAGAGGTTGGATTGAGATTCGGCAAATTAGCAAATAGAATTTTTGTGCTATTATCTCTGTATAACGTCAAGATTTACTTCATGACAGTGCATCAATCATTTTTCTCTATAAACAACTATATCGAATAATAATGCTGTATACTTTTATACATTTATAATGACATTTTAAATCATATATAATTACTTGAAATATTTAGTTAGTGCTTTGAAATAGATGTACGATATGTTAATGAGACTGTTCATTTCTTATGTATTATCGTACTGATAGTAAATAATAGGCAAAACTATTTCTATGAAATAAAATTGTTGACTATTTTTATTGTTCTATTCTATTATCACGTGACAATCAGCTCACCATATCATGACGGAAAATGAATTCGAAATTTACATTATTGAACGACGTTTTGATGATAAGAATGTTCACATCACTTATAATAGTCAAATCATCAACAGAATGCAAATATTCAAATCATAATCAAAAGTAAATTTGAACAAATATTTCCTCCTTATGATACTTGCTTATCAACACCCTTACAACCATTGCAGCCAGCGCTTTTATTATAATTATTTTTTCAATAATTCAGCAAGACACAATTAAACCTGTGTTACATCAATTATATCAATCTTTCAGTATTTGAACTAAATACTATTTGATACCATTGAATAAATATAAACGAATGTTTTCTTTAGTTTTTGTACAACAAAAGAGATTTACTAGACGCAGTCTTTACTACAATACCAACCACTAGACCCCTGGTAGCATTCTTGATATTTGTTTGTGATTGACTTCTTCAATCTATTGATTTAAACCGAATTCTCTTTTTAGATCATCAAAATAATTGAACAAGTCTCTGATTCGAAATATTCGTTTTCTTTGCGATCGTTTTCGTTCGATTGATTTCCATAGATATCCTAGAGAAATTTATACATAATCGAATTGAACATGTTTTTAATAATTCTCTTCTGATGTAATTCGATTTATACGATTGTACTGATAATTCTACCATTGATTGCGAATTATTTCTGGACAACCAAATGATTGTATTTATTTCAATATATCACGACTTATAACGTCGAATAATCGTTCTTATATAAATACGTGGATACACAGATTTATTGAATAGATAGTTTAATATGACGTATGCTCTTTGTATTTAAAAAAAAATAGAACTCAACGAAATGCTCATGTCTCATACGGATATTATAAGATACCAAAATAAAATGTGTTTTTTCTTAGTTGATGATTTTGTTGGCGTCTGATATTGAATTACTACGTTTGTTTTTAGGAGCAGCCCGCCACATTACAACATACTAACACCTAAATCTTTTTTACTCCGATCACCCTCATAAAATAAAATATCATCTATAAAACAAAAAAAGAATCTTGTTTATTAGCTGTCGAGCCCCTCAAATTTTCCCTTGGATGTGCCGTTATTTAGTCAAATATACTTGAGCAAAAATAAAACAGAGAGAGAGATGATCACGTTCAACATACATTTCTATACGAGAGTAAATAATCAATGATAAATATATTGACATCTTTCACTAGAAGTCTACTAATTATCTATTCTAGTTTAATTTCATCACTCATGAAAATTCAAAAACCGTGTGGTCATTTATCATGATTTTATCAATTGTTTTAATGTGAGAACGACTGAAAGAAAACACTACATGCTTTTGCCGGATCATACGATCGATACAATGACAACAATTGGTTTATATACGCATATATATATATATATTTATATATTTTTTTGTTCGCTCAATTGAAGAAAAAAAAACATTAAAATACTAATAATCTATCGTTTGGAGAATCTTTTTTTCTCTTGCAATATAAAAAAAAAGAAAAATGAAGACAAAGAAGGAGAAAACATATGACGATGATAGTGTGATAGTTAGAAAATAGTTTTTATTTCGTATATTTGGACGTATTACGATGTATCAAATCCATGCATGGTCCTAATAAACGTTCGAATGATTCGACTTCGAGTGAAGCTAATCGAACTTTTGCACTTGCAGCAACGACAGTCGCTGATCGAGGTTCATGATTAAGAAGTGCTAATTCGCCGAAATATTCTCCTTTACCTAGACGTTTATGGAATTTTTCGTTCATATAAATATCACATTCACCATCTTCAATAAAAAACATTCGATCACCTTGATCGCCTTGTTTGATAATAACGTCGTTTTCTCCATATTCAATTGGAATTAAAGCATCGGCGACATTCGAACGTTCATAATCGGTTAACGATTGTAAAATTTCGAGATCATGAAGAAATCGTTCGTACATTTGTCGTTTACGGAAAGCATGTTTCAAGACTAATTTTCGAAAGGTTTGTCGGCCCATGACCCAAAGAATTCCGTCGGTACTTGCAGTGATTGTTGCTGATCGTGGTTGATTGTACATCAATGCAAGTTCACCAAACGAACCGGTTTGATTATATTCGCCGACTTTAATCGGATTTTGATAATCTGCTTCTTTGGAAACATAGATTTCGTAGGTTCCATTGTCGATTACATAGAAATTATCACCGTCATCACCTTGTTGAATAATTGTTTCGCCTTGGTTAACTGTTTTCTCCCACATGGCATCGAGAACTTGATCGATTTGTTTGGCTTCGAGTGTACGAAATAAAAGAATGTGACAAACAGCTTCTTTCAAACGTTGACGTTGTTCAGGAGTTTTTGGATAGACTTGAGATTGTTGATTATCATCGTCGCTATCTTCTTCAGGATTGTATCGTTCGGCTGCGACAGATACACGACGAAATTCATTCTTTCTCACATAATGACGCTATAAAAAAAAAACTCGAAATAATCGAAGTTTCAAAAGAAATAATATGATACATACACGCATTTCTTCATCATTATCTAGTTCATCAACTGAATTATCTTTTTCATCGTCATCATCTTCATCTGCTGCTTGCTCTTCTTCTTCTTCTTTTTCATCGTCGTCTTTATTTGAATGATTTTCATTAGCAAGTTTGTCATCCGATGTTGACGATTTTCGATCATTTAAATCCGTCGTATCTGTACTTGTCATTATTGGATCTTTTTCAGTTTGCAAATTGTTTTCTAGAGAGTAGGAGAAAGAAAAGAAAAAAAACACAAATATTAAATTTATTATATTAGAATTGCAACGAACATTTGTTCATTTTTCTTGTTCTGCATGTTTCTGCTGCTGCTGCTGCTGTCGGACGCAATTTAATTAGCGAAAGAAAGACTAGTAGAACAAATATCGAGTAAATCGACAAAAAAAGTCAATTGTATTTCTTCTTCTGCTTATCTTCGTTGACTTAGGTCTATAATAATATAAAAAGCAATCTGATTTGTTTGACTCGTATTTAGTTTCGAATCGTCGTCTTGAAATTATCATTTAGTCTTTCGAGAATAACTGTCAAAATAACGAGAAACGAGAGAAAGAAAAACCGATAAACAAGTGAACAGTTTCTCTTCTTCTTCATCATCATTATTATTCGTCTTCTGACTTGCGGTGTTTTTCTTTTCTCAGTACTAATCACAAGTAATATGATTCATTGATAGATCTCAAAGGATCGATCAAAATGCATTCGATGGCAAATCAGGATAGGAAAGACATATTATTTTGCTCTTTCGAATCGAAGAATTTCTTCCAATAACAAGCTTAAACTAATCATTAAACAATAACAACAACAAAAAATCTAGTTATATCTGTAATCGAGATGCATGTCACGCACGTATATATATATATATATCGTCTATCTTCGACAAATTTATAAACAATCTGCGTATCGATCTATAATTTAAAATTTACTTTCTTTTTCGAAATGAGCGGATGTCAATTTTCTTAAGTTGTACCCCGAAAAAAAAACAGAGCGCTCGATTGATTGTTGATTATAGATAAGCAAATAAGAAACTAACGTGATTTGTTTTCCGTTTATGAATGTAAACGAAACAGATGAAACTAATAAATGTGAAAAACACATAGAGCTTCTTTCGTTCTTTGAATTTTTCTTTTACATTACTCTACCTTATTGACTTTATTAGGACGAAACAAAATATTTGTTATTGCTTTTGATTAAGCAGAAGAAGAAAAAAAACAGAAATTTCTCTCTGAAAGTAATGAGTGTTGTTTGTTCTAAGAATGATTTGGAGAAAACGAAGAAAAAAAACTAGAAAGCATCAGGAAATGCTTGAAGAACTCATCAACAGAAAGAAAGAAAAAACGAGAAGATTCATGATAAGTTAGCAAGAGACCTGATGATATAACATTGGAATCTGTCATTTGTTGTTGTTGTTGTTGGGAAGCAGAAAAAGTTGACGATGTATTTGTCGTAATTGCATTCGTATTTCCATTGAGTTTCTTTTGTTGACGCTGAAGTTGAGTAAAATATTCGACAGCATGATCAATAATATCACGTGGTTTTGTTCGTAATACACTCAATGTAAAATTACGTAGAATACCAGGCAATTCACTCGGAATTTCGATGTGTGTCATTCGTGTTTTTCTATCGAAATAATCAATGTTAAATTATCTGAAAAGAATAAAGTAATCAAGTTTTTGAATGACGACGAATTGGATTTTATATCCTCTCCAATGAATGACAAAATATAAGAGAGAGAGAGAGAGGAGAAAAACTTTTATCATTATGATTATATGACTATTCATCTTGTCATAAAACAAAACTGAGAATATTCATGATGAGAATGATTGTCTCTGGAGAACATATTTATCTGTGTACTATTACTATCCAAGAAGCATTTGACTTTTACAATTGTTCGAAATAAAACGATAAGACAAAGAATTGATTAAACAAAAAAAATGAAGTGAGAAAAGGAGAAAGTTCGAATGAATATATAATCATGGCACGTTCTTGTAAAAAGAGATTGATTGAGAGGAAGAAAATGAAATAAGTATTCTGTTTTTTTCAGAATCGTATGTGCATGAATAAATAAGTTCTGTTCGTTGAATTCCGATGCAATGAATACCTATCATCCTCGAATAAGATGTCGATGCATTTCATTTATATTCAATCATCGGTATATTTCTTTCTTTCTATTAAAAAAAAGAGAAAAAGTGTCTAGTGAATGGTTTCTTTTGATCTCACCTATGAGGCTTTTTTCCTTTGCTTTCATGTGCATAGTATACAAGAAAAAAAACTCAAATGTGTGAAAGTACAATGTCGTTCTAGTCTATACTTGTGCTTGTTCAAGATTCCACTTCGTTTTGTCTGCATTTCTATATTGCCTTCCGTTGGGCACCGATATTTTTTGATGATGTTGTTGCCTTTTCTTTTTTTTTAATATTACAAGAAAAGGAGAAAGAGAGACAGAGAGAGTGCACACACGCAAACAACAATCAAGCGTTGACAACCAAAAAAAAAGTTGACGCCCTCTGGCTTTTCCCAATGATTATTATCGATTCCTAGCTATAGTACTCATTTAAAATTTGTTGTTCACTAATAATCAATGAATATAATATAAATGACGATGAGATTAATTTGCTGAGCAACGAATCTTTGCTGTTTTTTTTAATATTAATTTTCTATTGTCGTAAAAATGCCGAAAGAAAAAAAAGAAAACAAAAGAAAAACTATCAACTTTCTCTTACCAATCGCGTCCACCCTCAGCTTTCTCACCATCAATCGACTTGAGTATGATTCAAAAAAAAGGACAAACGTAAAAAAAGACTGTTTTTTTTTCTTTTTCAATTCTATGGTTTCTTTCACCGCTTACACTATTACTATCGTTGTTAATACCAGATGCACGACATTAGAGTCGATGCGATTAAAGATAATTAGAATGCTGTAACGAAGACGTAGAGATGCTGAGATATTACAAACGATTACCGATAGATTTTAATAGGTTTACTGCTTGCTAGATGTTCCGCAAGAGATGTTATTGCTGAATCAAATAAGTAAAAAAGAGTATTTGTATTGATCTCTCTCGTTTTCTCTCGTTCTTATTTTTTTTCTTCATAAATTCACATTTACACGTATGAAAATTTGTTTGTCACCGAGACAATACAAAATGCTTACCTTATAAAAGAAAAATCTGTCAGTGTCAATAAACAGAAGGGGAAAAGATGGAATTCTAAGGAAACAGAAAGCAATTGGCAAAACTTCCTAATAAATCGTCAACGCAAAAAAGACATACGCCCGTTCGTGGCACGATTGTTTGATTGCTAAAACACAATTCTATGATTTTCAGTCATCAAACGATTGGAGCCTGTCTGACGCACTTTGTTTATTGATGGATACCAGAACGATGGCAAAAGATAGGCATACCCTGACGAGAAAATATGTATATAGTGCAGTTAGACTCGTTAATAGACAAAGAAAAAGAAAATTAATCGAATCAATAGATTGCATATTGACAAGCGCGGAGAACAACAATATTTTTAAAAATAAATAGCAAAAAAAAACCCGAAAGAAATCCGTTACTTCGCTTGTTTCCTATCGTCTTAGTTGAAAAATAAAACTCGACTGAAATCACGCAGAAAATTACTGCCTTGAGTGCTGAGTTTAATCTATCAGAAATATTTCATGCATCTACTTCTGTTTACATAAAAATATAAATATATATGTGCATGATTCGACCGATCGATCGATCGATCGACAACGATGATCGATGACGAGCAATGACATTTGATGAGTGCCTGATCAAAACTCGATATGTGCGAGATATATCACCATGCGTGCCTAGTGGATTCGTTTAGTTGAGGGAGGAAAAATATATACATAATAATCATCAACTTAGTCCTATCTATGCAAAAGTTTGTCGATGATAAGCTTAGTGAAGGCACAGACATAAACACGCATTCATATAGATATTCCTATTGGAAAATACAGACCTAGGAAAGTCTTACCGACTATACGCATCGAAAGTTGATACGATGAGAAGAAAGTGATGCATCGTGACTTTATAGATGTGTTCTCTTTTTCTTTCTTTTTCCTTCTTCTTTTATCGTTCTTATTGATGAGAGAATATTTCATCATAGATGTGAATGAAAACTGAAGACTAGTAATAAAAATAAGAATGCGAACGAGAACAAGAAGAGAGGAAAAGAAGAAGAAGAAAGAAGAATGAAGTAGAATTGGTAATAGTCATTTGTGCCCGTCGATTACGGCACTCAGAAGATTGTCAAATTCCTTTCGAGCTTTTTTATTTCGATATAATCATGCATCCATATCAATATGTCACGTCTTTTCTTCGACTCTTCTTCTTCTTTTTTATAAAACAAATAAACTAACAAGAAATATGACATTCAGTATTAATGATAAGACATGTTTGACACGGAGAAGACTTAGAACAAAAAAAAAAGAAAGAAAAGGAAATATATTTCTACATCAATTGTTTTACGCGTCTTTGTCGTAACCGAGAGTAAAACTCGATCTAGATATTTTTTTCCTTTGAAACCAAAATCAAACGTATCTCGAAATAAGGTTAATGTAAGAAAACATTTTTCTATTGTCTCCTAATGAGTTTAAATATTGATATCAATCAAAACATTAGTATTGTTAGTAAAATACAAAAAAAAAACGAACGGAGAGCTCCAAATAATTTTCTGCATGATAGTTTTGTTGTTTTATTGATATAATAAAAGACAGAACTCGTCTAACAATAGACGCAAAAGAATACTTTTCAATCTCAATAGATCAGACAGAAGACCGATGGAACAAGACGATCCTATCGCTAATCGAAAGATGCTTTTCTTTTCTAGTCGATTTTATTCGTGATTGAATTAGAAGGCAATCGAAAAAACAATGTCGTCAAGTTAATTATCTTGAAAATCGATGATAAAGAAATAGTATTAACGAATCTCTTCAAATTAATATTCAAGGATTAAAAGAACTAAACTAGACACTCGATTATCGATATTAATCAGACGTATATTAACATATTTTGATAATTGAAATGTATGGCATTGGCAAGAAAACAGCATACTGCTCATTTTTGCCTTGACTTGTCGTTTATTTAATGACAAATGACATTGAAAATAATAATGCTATATCAAATTATATCCTATTGACATTCTGTCTAATTTGTTTTTTTTTCTTCTTCTACTCAATTCGATAGTTGACAGATCACGATTTTCTTGTCGAATTATTCTCGACAACATTTGTAAACAATTAACCTTGAGAGAAAAAAACAACCCCAACAAATTCGATTTTCAATCCAATGTTAGTGACATTTAACAATCGATTTCATTCGCTAATCCTTTTATTAAACGATCGATTTATCCAATAGATTATATTTGAATGTCATTTATTTTTCATTGAAATGATGTACAAAAAGAAAACAAACAGAATGGACAAAAAGGTATGTTTCAAGAGGAAACAGATTCGTTGAGGACCAAGTGAAAAGAAATTGAACTCTAGTTTCATATATTTCAATGCATGTGCAGTTCGCGTTTAGCATAAATTAAAAACCCTTTTGTTTTTATTATTCCTCGATTAGCAATTACCGAACTGTAACGAACGATAGACAATGGTTTCCAGTTCAAAGTATCGTATTCATGACAATATCCACGAATTGTTTCTTGAAAATCCGAATCGTTTAAAGCATCTAATTACAAACATGAATGTGTAAAAAAATAAAAATCACATAAATTGAAAAATAAAAATTTACCAATCGGATCACTATGAGTTAAAAGTTGAATATTATTATTTTTAACGTAGTTATTTAATTCTTCGGGAATCGAACAACATACACCGAGATTGATTTGATTCGCATAGGGTTTGTGCTAAAGACAAGGAGAAATTGTTGGAATTTAATTCGAAGTTTATGAATAGAAGTTTACTTTAACTCTATCGTATAAATCCGATAAGAGTGGAAGCATAAAATCACAAACACCAGCTGACAGAATCTTCTTTTTATCGATAAAATCTTCGATAACATTCCATAATGGAAGAAATTCTTCGACGGTTATATGTGAACCATAATTGGGCACAGAGATCATCACACTTTCGATAAAAGCTTCATTCAATTCATTTAAAGCTGAAAATTGTTTCTTTGGATTATTATTCACTGATGAAAATGAAAGTTAACTAACGAACTCGAATCGATTGTTTGTTTGAGAACATTCGCATCTAATGAACGGACGAAAATCTTAACCGAATATTTCAGATCTTCTCTTGTTAATTGTTCAGTGTCAATAGGAACGCCGGGTGCAGTTCCATTCAACGAAGCAACTTGCGTTTCATCAGGATTTGATAAAATTTTAACATAAGTTTCTTCCTACACAAGCATATTTTTAAATAAAAAAATAAAATTGTTTTTTTCTGTTACTTGAAATTGATTTTCATTATTTTCTTTTCTCAATGTTTGTAACATCATCGACATATAACCAATAATCTATTGAAATTTATTCGTAAAATCAATTAATCAACGAAATAACAGAGCTTACCTCTTCTGTTACTGTCGAATTGGCTTTTTTCAATAATGGAAATAGTGTTAAAGTATTCCCAGTAAAGAAAAGAATCTCCGTTGCCTTGGGAAAACATGGTTTAATCATCGGTTCGAATTTAATCGAGCTATCTTCCTGAATTAAACGCGTCATATAAAGTAATAAATCGAAACTGAAATATAAAAGATTTGTCCTTACTTGTATATCACTCGTCATATTTCTCTTCCTTTTTTTTATTTCGTCTAGAAATAAAAATAAAAAAATATTTTCATTCTATTTTTATATCTGTATGATTTGCGTTGACTCATAGAAAGGGAGAAAAAAAATGCGGCGTCATGTGTGATAAGAGAAGGAAAGTAAAAAATATTTGTGAAGTTTTAGTTAAATTGATTTATTAGACTACTTTTAACAAAATGAAACTGATCAATTATTGTAGATTCGAAGTGGATGAGCTTCCGTATTGAATATCCATTGATTGAATGGGAATAGATTTTTTTTATCAAAAAGTAAATAGAAATACTTCAATGTTTCAGCAAGAAAGAAACTTTCCATTTTATCACGTGCTCGAACGTTATCTTTATTTCGCACATCGTGTATCGATGAATAACCGTCTTCTTGCCGGGTATATTTTTCAAACGATTGAAAAATCGCCCAGCCCCAATCTTGATAAATCGGATCACCTGTTAGAAAGTAAAGATAGTACAATGATTCGATCAATTCAGGTCGAAGTAAATTTGCAGCGTCATTCTCTCGAACTGTTAACGTTTCGATATTAACGCCTGAATCGATGTTGAAATAAGCGATCTCAGGACTGAGACCAGTCGCTTGTTTAGCGTACATTTGATAGCATGTTTTAGTCAGTTCTTTAGCCATGTCGAGAAGATAGGTAAGATTCTTTTGAAAATGCCATCCGAGAGCGAGATTTCCACCGAGAAAACAAACTAGATGATCCTAAGAGAAGGAAAATGTTCTTGTTTGAAGAGAGAAAAGAAAGATGAATACCATTTTCGGTGAAAATGCAGTCATTCCGGTTAATTCACCGACGAAATAAAGCTTTTCAGGATAAGCTAAACGCCATAGATGTTTTCGTATACCCTCTAAACAAATTTTTCAATAAAAAAAACATTTCATTTCTACATTCAAACTAACCGATACACTCGAGCCAATCTTCCCAAAATCTAAAGTATCTCAATTCGATTAAGTTCACGTTCGTTTTTTTTCGGCTTACACTGGTCGTTGTCGTCCTGTTTGCAACCATTGTTTTAATAAGTATTCATAATACGAATCTCCACGTGCACCGAACGATACGACTCCACCGGAGAATCGACCTGTCAATGGACTGATGAATATCGGAACGAGGCCGTCTTGTTTCGATTGATTATGCAAAACATCTGCAGATTTATCCGCTGCATTCTAAATAATTATTAGTTCAATTGAAATTTTTGGATTTCGAGTTCAGTCAATTCGTACCTCGTATTTTTTATCACCAGTAACTCGTGATAAATCACGCATTTCAATTTGAACTGTTCCAACTTCGGATAAAGCTGAATCGGACGTCCAACTAGAATATTCACACAAGAACAAAATACCGAATGTCAATCAATTGATCTTTTGTTTCATCTACCGATAACCACTAGCTGTTCGTCGTTTAATATTAATCTCAGCCAAAGGTAAACCTGTTGGAGTATTGAAATTGACTAGTAAACGATCGCCTATTTCTGTCTAAAGACGAGAAATTCTATGAAAAAGAAAATAATTGCATGAATTATTGATGCTTACAGCTCGTTTTAAGAAGATTTCATCTCCTGTTAAATGATAAATACTTAACAAACCACCGAGAATTCGAATGGTTATTTCAAAATGTGAATTAAATTTATCAACTGAATTCGAATCACAATCGAACGATTTCTCAATCCATTCTCGAGCTTCATTATATTCTAAACATTTCAATACTCATGTAATCCACACAAAAAAAACAAAAACAATAATATTAACCTTCAGTCATATTCATCATGTAGAGAGTATCAATGCTATCGATGATTGTTAATCCAAGGCCAAACCATACTGATGATGTTCTCGAAATAGGTAACAATTCATCATAGCCCCAAGCATATGTTCGATATGCTTTCCAGGCATGTTTCATTGCATTTCGTACGGCTATTTGACGATCGTCCGTAGGGTCTAATACAAAAAAAAACATTCGATGTCAATTAGAAAAAAATTCGTTTTCTTTTACCGAAGAATATTTGTTTTTCAGGTTTATATTTATTCGCTTGACTTTGCTAAAGCAGAAATCGTTTTGTTTTCTCATACTTTTTATTAGATAGAACACTACTTCAAACAGTTTCCGTTGCCATATTTCTTTTTCTTTGACAACTTCTTCTCGATGTCGTTCATGTTCGACATCCAGATCAGGTTTTACCGACGAATGTGAAGAAAAACCAAAATAAACAAAACCAAATAACAAAATAACAGCAATAATTAATGCGCGTTGTTGTCGATGTAATCGACGCCAATGCTAAAAAAATGAATCAGATGGTAACGAAAACAACAACAACAACAACAACAATAACAACAACAATGAAATCATTACTCGATAAATTGAAAAAAACTTCGGTGAGGAATGGAATTTATCGTCAACATTGACGATGTAATGATTGGAATTTGTCATTGAATAAAAACAAATTAAACAGAAGAAAAAAAGTTTCTTTTCGCCCGGCAATATTGCGTAGTGAAACCAGTGGACAAAGAATGTCCAATAAAGAAAAAATCTTCGGGATAGAGAGCGCTCGTTATATGTACCCACGTCAAAAAGATTCTTCTTATGATGAATGAATATCTTTATATGTTAACAACAAATTGTTGCTGTCAAAACAAAATTAGAAATTGATTAATTGGATTTCGAGACGTTTTTTTTTTTTAGAAAAAAAATATAAAAAATGTTTTTGTTTATTCGGATTTTTTGCCGTCGATTTGTTCGATCCAAAATTTTCGAAAATGTAACTGTGCTCCAGCATCGTCAATCGCTTGAATATCTTCGTTTGTCAATTGAAAATTCTCATCGAGTGTTTGAAGAAAATCTTCTAAACGTTCACGTTTACTCGATGTTGTCACAACAACATCACCTTTCACCAAATTCCATTTGAGTAAAATTTGAGCTGGTGTTCGATTATATTTTTTCGCTAATTGTTCAACTACTTGATCGACTGGTCCACCGGGTTTATAACTAATAGGTCCGAGTGGTGTATACGCTTCAATCGCAATGCTATTTGAATGACAGAAATCGACTAAATCTTTCGAAGCTTTGTAAAGATATGGATTGAATTCAACTAAAAATATTTTGACAGTTTAATTCATTTTCATTATAATTAGTTTAACTGACTTTGATTGATGGTTGGTTTTATTTTTGGAATCGATGCTAAGAGTTCTTGTAAATGTTTGATTTGAAAATTACTAACGCCGATTGCTTTCACTTTGCCATTGTCAACTAATTTCTCCATTTCTTTCCATGCATCAGCAATTGAAATTTTATTTTGATCAAAAAATGGCGAATGAATCAAATAAAGATCAAGATACTCGAGTCCCAAACGAGATAAACTATCCGAACATGCTTGTTCAATATTATCAATGCCTCTGTATACTTTTGATGTTATCCACAATTTATCTCTCGGGATTGATTGAGTACGAAGAGCTTCACCGATCGATGTGTCAGTTCCGTACATTTCAGCAGCATCCAAATGAATATAACCAAGTGAAAGAGCTTCATGAATTGCCTTGACGAGTTCTTGATCGACTGGTTTCGAATTGTCACCCGAGTACCATTTCGTACCGGTTCCGTAACCAATTACAGGAATATTTGTATTGGAATTTTTAAGAGCAATTGTTTTCGACATCTGAAATTAATTTCTCAAAAATTATTCTTTACGTGCTACTGGTTAAATATAAAACGAAAGAAGAAAAAAGTGCATTGTCATCATTACTCATAGTAGATTTTGACGAACACAAAAGTGTATTCCATTATTTCGTTTCGAAATCCAAACATATTAGAGCTTTAAATCTCTAAAGATGGCGTCTCATTATATAGTTTCGTTTTGATTTTCAGGAAGATTAGTGAGTGAGAATAGATTAAAACAATTGAAGAAAAAATATTAATCATCGATCAGTCCTACGACAATGAGTAGCGGCATCTATCCAAGATGCAGTTGATCGAAATGAGATGAAAAAGCTATCTATTATTGTAATTCTCGCGGTAAATGGAGTTGAACGTTCATTTTAATAAAATGAGAATTAAGATCACTGTTAATATTTACTTTTCATTACTGAAGCTATTATTGAAATTAGCATATAAGAGTTTCTATTCAATAGTTTGAAACTGACTATCTTGATTTGTAGCTGGTAGGCCCACTAGTAGTATCATATGTTAAACCTACTCCTAGTTAAAGTCAAAATAGGACACATAAAATAAAACAAGAACTACTCCATATTTCAATGCGTAGTAAAATATATGAGTCAAACTAAAGAACATTCCAATCAAATTTGATCCATAGACGATCTTGGAAAATGCATTTCATACCAAAACGAAGGAGTGAATAAAATAGAGACGTTATAGTTCATTTTATTTGATATCGATAAGAAAAGAAAGATTGAGCTTATGAAAAGATTTCTTGACCGATTTTAGTTGTTTCGGATGTTGTAAGTTTTATAGGGTGATATGATGGAAATGTGATATAGAAGTTACTGGTTTAATGTTAAATGTATGATTGTTATTATGTTATGGTAAATCAAAGCTGGTATTGGATTATATTCAGATGGTTATCGAGCAATTTTGTAAAAATATGCTGGAATGTGGTGCAACCGAACTTGAGAATGAGTCCGCAAATCAACTGATTGATAAGATGAATACAATTTCACTTTTTGTAACACGTGATACGGCCATAGTGGAATTGGAAATCTAATAGGATGGTTTATAACACTAAGATATATTGAGAGCTTATAAAGATGGAAATGTATTAACATTTGTCTTGTAATGTTTTAGATTATTATTAATTATTCAAGCATCACCTAGTGATAAAAATGAACTTTTGAAACAATAAAAATTAGTTTTAAATAACTCACTATCATATTTTTCCCAGGGCGATCAATACGGTCGCCATGGCGGTAAAAGACGATAGCGTATACGACCATTTGCGGTCGTGCTAATTCGATCTGGGTTAATATGAATAATTATATTGGTCATCATACGTAGAGATGAACGTAATACGAGATTATGGAATATTGAAGATCTCAGATAATTCATGAATAGTGATAGAAGATGGTAAAGAAATGATGTTAACGGACCATAAGTTGAGGATGAAAAATGAACATTTGAGCAGATTTAAAAGTTTAGAAGAGATTACTCAATGATATTCATTGAACTCTATGTTTTGTATTGCGATATCATCTTTTCTAAAATCATTGTTCTAAATAACTTTAGTTTTCTTTATTTCGAAATTTCTGTACACTTATTCCACCAGTGAAATAGAATGTTGCATATTGTGCAATTAGTATACAATCTGAAAAGAAATATAAGAAAAATAGCTGTGATAGTTGATATTCGTGGATTAGAGTATCGATTAAAACATGCAATTTGCACTCAAAATGTTTACTCTTAGATGAATAAATTTTTCTATAACTGTGGGGACATATGAGAGATTTTGACTGAAAATTTTTTAAATTATCGTCTAAATTATAATGTTTTACAATGATTAGTGAGATAAGCTGTGTGACTACAATCATAGGCTATTTGTGAGAGATTTTCATATGAGAATCCAGCAGTATCTTCTCATTACTAGGTATATATATTTCGATTAATTCTCTATCATTGATGAAGGGAAATGAATTTTAATTTGATTGAGAAGAAAATCACAAGATTTATATACATCACATGAGTCCGATCAATGTTTTTTCGTTCTCCGTTATCTTGACAAAGAACAGCTGATACGCTAATGTTTGATGTGTAAAATTACTGAAATATGGGTAATAATAAAACGCCGAATGCCGAGAACGCTGATTGGCTTTTTTAGATATGCAGGACGAACGAATGAGCGCTATTCCATAGTTTATCGACAACCAATTATATATAGAAAAGTTAATAACCCTTCTCACATAGGTCCATTTTGGACTTTGCTTTGGAATTGGAATTGGAATTGATTGATATTATTTGATTTCAGATTGACCAGGTCAACAATCATGACACCTCGAATTTTGTCTCAACTTATAAAACACGTAATCTCAATTGATTTTCAAATTTCGATCAGAATTTGAGCATTAATTCGATTTGTTTTTAGTATCGATGCATACCTTTTCGTGCCTATGCTGTCAAACGAGAATCTGTATGTCGAAAAATTTCAATGCAACATAAACTTCAACAATTTTTACTTTTAGAAACATTATCCACTAGAGAAAATTCGTAATATTGGTATTTCAGCACATATCGATTCAGGGAAAGTATGTTCAATAAATCTTTTCAAATGATCGTCTCATAATCAACAATTTTACTTAGACGACTCTGTCCGAACGTGTACTTTTCTATTCTGGTCGTATTCAAGCAATGCATGAAGTACTATCTCACGTTTTTTTCTCATTGATTCACTGACCTTGAACGAGTCGTTTAGGTCAAAGGCAAAGATTCTGTCGGTGCAACAATGGATTCGATGGAACTCGAACGTGAACGTGGTATTACTATTCAATCTGCTGCAACTTACGTCGAATGGAAAGGTTACAATATCAATATTATCGATACACCTGGTAAATTCGAATGCTAAGCAATGAATTCAAATTTTCGAACATCATTTCAGGTCACGTGGATTTTACTGTCGAAGTCGAACGATCTTTACGTGTACTCGATGGTGCTATTCTTGTTGTTTGTGGTGTCGGAGGTGTGCAATCACAAACGATGACAGTCAATCGACAATTGAATCGATATCGTGTGCCATTTCTAACGTTTATCAATAAACTCGATCGAATGAATGCCAATCCAACTCGAGCAATGAATCAATTAAAGTAACACAATTGATTTTTATCTTTAGAAAACATTGAATTTTGGTGTTTTAAGATCAAAACTCGGTCATAATGCAGCGTTTGTTCAAATTCCAATGGGTTTAGAATCGAACTTCAAAGGATTAATCGATCTTATCGAACGAAAAGCTGTTTATTTCAACGGTCCACACGGGTAATTCGTTCAATCGAGTTCGAAATATCATGTTAACTAAAAACCTCTTTAGAGAAGAAATTGTCACCGAAGAAATTCCTGATCAATACAAACAAGAAACTGAAGATCGACGACGTGATCTAATCGGTAGGAATCTTTGATTCTCTATAGAAATATATCAATGTTTTTGTTAATTAGAAACTATTTCCGGTGTCGATGATGCGCTAGGAGAAATGTTTTTGAATGAAGAAACGCCGAATGAACAACAAATTCACGTATGTCGAACGAGATGAAGCTCAGCTGAGATTAGTCTTTTGTTTGTTTTTAAGGACGCTATTCGTCGTTGTGTAATCAGTCGAAAATTCCAGCCGATTTTCGTCGGTTCGGCGTTGAAAAACAAAGGCGTTCAGCCACTACTCGATTATGTCAATCGATATCTACCGAATCCAGCTGAGGTTGAAAACATTGCACTTGATGAATTAGGGTAAATAAAACGAAATAAATATTCACACTGTTCGATTTGTTAATTGAAGAAAAGAGAAGAAAACAATTAAACTCGATCCAACCCGTTCTTTTGCTGCACCATTTGTTGGTTTTGCATTTAAAATCGAAGTAAAAAAAATCGAAATTTGATGTGTTAAAACTTTGATTTTGCTTTGAAACGCAGGCTGGAGGTCGAAATACCAGTGCGACTCAGTTGACCTATGTTCGTGCTTATCAAGGCGGTGTTAAACGTGGTGATACACTCTACAACATCCGTACTCAAAAACGAACACGAGTATCGAAACTCGTTCGTATGCATTCGAACAAAGCCGAAGTAAAACCTTTACGAAAAAAAAACAACAAATCTATTTTTGTTTCTTCGTACAAAGGAAGTTGACGAAGCTTATGCTGGAGATATTTGTGCATTCTACGGCCTTGATTGTGCTACTGGTGACACATTTGTCAATGATAAAGCGTATCAAATAAGCATGGTAAATGAAATAATCGAAAAAAAAACGAAAAACAAGTTTTTTTCCTATGATTAGGAATCAATTTTCGTGCCTGATCCGGTTATTTCGATGTCAATTAAATGCTTATCAACGAATGACGTCGAAAAATTCGCCGCTGCTCTCGCTCGGTAAGAAAAATTCGAGTGCTTTTGGTCTCTCAATCGTTTTTTATTCAGATTTACTCGAGAAGATCCAACATTTCGAATTGTCTACGATGAAGATAATAAAGAATCAATCGCCATGGGAATGGGCGAATTACAGTTGGATATCTACGCTCAAGTATAAAGAAAATAATAAATGTGAAAACGAGCTGAAATTTGATTTTCTTTCAGCGTATTCAACGAGAATATGGAGTTAAAATTCAAATGGGCAAACCGAAAGTTTCATTTCGAGAATCGCTTGTCAGTCCAATAAAGTGAGATAAATATCAATTGAATAGTTTTTGAATGATTGAATTATTCGTATTCTAGATTCGATTATCTTCACAAAAAACAATCGGGTGGTGCTGGTCAATACGCTCGAGTTATCGGCATTCTCGAAGTAGATTTCTTGAAAATTCATTTTCGTTATTTGTTTCTCTTTTTCAATAATTTTAGCCTCTTTCTCCGGATAAATTCGCCACTGTTGGTAAGTTTTCAACGAAATAAAACAAAAGATTTTTCAACAAATGATTTTCAGAATTCTCCGATGAAACATCGGGAACAAATGTTCCATCGCAATTTATCCCTGCGATTAAAAAAGTAGAACATTTCGTTTTGCGTATATTTATTTCTCGATGTAAATATAGGGTTTAATACGAGCCTATGAAAAAGGTGCACTCAGTGGAAATAAAATCAGTGGAGTTAAATTTCGTCTGCAAGACGGTAGAATCAAATTCATCGTTCTTTCAAGTTCTCGATTATTTGTCTCTAGGTGATAATCATATCGTCGATTCCAATGAACTTGCTTTTATGTTAGCTACTGAAGGAGCTATTCGACAAAGTAGAAAAGAGAAAATTTTCAATATTAATCATTGATTGATTGATTTAGCGCAAGAATACGGTCAATGGCAGTTGATTGAGCCTGTTATGTTAGTTGAAATCAATGCGCCGAGTGAATTTCAAAGTTCTGTACATTCGTTAGTCATCAAACGGTTCGGTATTGTCTCAGCAATTGAACCACGAGAAGATTGGTTCACGATGTTAGCAGAAGTAAAGATCGTTGAGATTGTTTTTGTTTCGATTTTCGTTGTTTTTTTTTGTCATTTCAAGATTCCGTTGAACGATATGTTCGGTTTTTCGACCGATATTCGTTCGAATACGCAAGGCAAAGGCGAATTTTCAATGGAATATGTTCGTTATTGTCCAGTACGAGGAGATATTTCGAGTCGAATTATTCAACAATATCAAGAAAGTCTTGATCAACCTCAACAAAATCAACATCGTCGACGAAACTGATTAGACTGTTGTTTTTTTAGTTAATTTGTTTGTTTGGTGTTTTCTAATCAAATCCATAGCAAAAGAAATAGAAAACAAAATAAAACATTGTCTTCTGTTTTGATTTATTTAACAAGAGAACAAAGAAATTAACCGTACTTTTTTTCAGAAAAGAAAATCAAACGTCAATATAATAAGGAATTTATTAATATATGTGATTCTCTCGCGGTGTACACGCCTCTAAAATCTTCTTTTATACGTCTTTTTTTCTCTTTCGGATTTTTTTTT
>ERZ781399.1486-NODE-1486-length-20727-cov-4.052728_pt1 | contig 20727 bp, 18 predicted proteins | sample MGYA00511014_ERZ781399 | MGnify/ENA primary metagenome ERZ781399 (study PRJEB29847, sample SAMN06458254) | wastewater metagenome | isolation source: Wastewater bioreactor | place: South Africa: Cape Town | study: EMG produced TPA metagenomics assembly of the...
TCATAGAAAAGATCTTCGTTTTCGAACGGGAAATTTTATTTCTAATGAAGGCCAAGATTTTCGTCGTTTTTATAATGATTTAATTGAATCATTGAGATATTATTCATTGGGTTCGCCTGAACGAGCCGATGAAGATTCGATTTTAAACAAAGAGTCAGCTAATAATTCGGATGGATCTCAACGTCCACGACGTTTATCAATTCTACATGCTCAAGAAGTACCTGTCAATGGTTTTCGATCTGTTAGTGGTACACTTTATCACTATATTCTGCCAGCTTTCTTTCGTCTTATACAATATTTACAAGATACAAATCGAAATTTTGTGATTTATCTACGAACAATGGGTGATGATAGTGGAAATTTTCTTGCCAATGCTCAACGTGTTCTTTCGAATGAACATCCATCGTTTAAATTTACTCAACCACTCGAAGTTAATTCGACACCTGGTCGAATTGAACGACCCAATAACGGGATACGTTTGACAATGAAACTTCCAGATGATACAGAAACAGAAATTCTTACTGATGAATTTAAAATTCATGAGAAATTAGAAAATGGTCACGGTATTCATGCGATCAAAGATGATTTTAATGCTTGGTGTTCAAATGATTATCATTATACAACATCGAAACCGATTTGGTTCGATCCTGATGATCCACATCCACGCTCACATCACATTTTATTCGATGATAACTTTCGTGTTATTGATCCACATGATTCAATTGTTGACATACGAATCATGAATCGAGATCAACATCGATGTTATTCATGTCCATTTGAATATTATCCTAAACTTGAAAATATCTTTGCGGTACAAGCTGATTTATATTTAATTCTAGCCGATAAAGATTATTATGTCAAAGCTGTCCAACAATGTGAACGAAATCTTGATGAATTACTTCGAGATACACAAACATTGCAAAATATTAAACAGAAAAGTACATTGCAAAAATAATTTATTCAAAAACGTTGATCTATTCTGACAATTTCCCTGTTTTTGTTTCCTTCATCACAATCTCACATTCGTGATATATATATACATGCATATATATTTCTTTTTTTTTGTATCCTACTGTCAGATAGATTCATTTAGCTTTTCGACTTACGCTCGTTCCAAGTGATTATTTTCAAATGTTCGAGTTCTATCACGATTTTGACTTTCCGCAGAAAAAAAAACAAAAAATTTTCTCTTCAGTTATTATTGTTGTTGTTGAATTTTCTTTTTTGTCGTTTACTTTTACATTTGCATAATATCAAAAAATTATTTGTCTTTTCTTTTTTTATTTTTAACTATTGAAGAAATAAATCGTAGAAACAAGCAGTTTACGATTCGTTTTTTTCAAACTAGTTTTCTTTCGTCGAACTAATTTGATTTACATGAATTTGTCAAAAATGATTTTAGGAACTTGTTGTTAATTACATTTCGATGACATTTTAAAACATTTGCTTGTAGTTTGATAAATTGACAATTCTAATTTTTAATATTCACAGTTGAGATTACTTAGAAAATCTTCGTTTGAATACTAACAAATGTTACAATGTCAGAGAAAGAGTAGATCAACTTTTTTGTTTAGATCAAGATTCATCTTTTTTTCTCTTTCTTTTTGTTATGTGTTAAATAAATGTCAATTCTAAAATGTAGTTTCATCTATGTGCCAAAAGAATTCTCCAAAGATCGACATATTGATGAAGACAAAGATTGATTTTCTATGCCATTTTATTTTCAATATAACACTCGATTATATATTCAGATAGTCCTTTTTCTTCTTTTCAATCGTTGAAAGTTCTTGAAATAACTGAAAATTTGTTAAGTGAGGAAGTGATTATTGAACAAAAAAGACAGCGAGAGAGAGAGAGAGGAACGAACAAGAATCTTTTTTTTCTCTGATCTTATATTAAAAAATATGTCGACGATAATGTGTTTCATATGAGTCGTTAATACTCGAGCCTTGAACGATGTTCGTGCATTTATTGAACAAAAAAAGAAAAGTTTCTTTCTTTTTTTTTCTCTTTTTCGCATTGCAAACAACAGCCGGATATGGAATTATGATTTGAACGATGCGATAGGAAGAGACGGATGACTACTCATGTTTTGACGCGATATTACTAAAAATTGGTGACATTTATTTCTAATATAGCGAAGTTCGACAACGAATAACAATATTGACGAAAAAGAAAACGGAATTAGCCTATTGTAACATCAAATTTTTTGTTTCCATTCTTTCTTTTCTTCTTTCTCGTTCTCGATTTTTATCCTTGATAAGACAAGTACCAAACACAATAAGTAAAGAGAAAAGTAATGGCAAAGAAAACTGATGCGAAGCGTTTTTTTTTCTACTTGATTTATAAACTTATCGTGACTAAATGAATCAATTGATTTTGTAAATATTCATTTTTCCATCTGTATCTTTCATTTGAAATTGCGCAGATGGAAAAGACACCTAAAATAACAAGCGGATCAAATTACTACGGATCATGAAATCTATCGACACATGTTGTTAAGGGATGATTGGACTTTTCTTTTCTGTCTCGTTCTCTATTCTTATCATCATTATCATCAAATAAAGATCTATTTTTCTTTCTTGAATATTTATTCGAATCAAGCAAACAAACCATTTTCATCACGTACACACTTTACAACAGTTAATTAATAAAAATTGCGCCAATTTTGTTAGATTTATTGACTGGGAAACTCAAAAGAAAAAGTTTTCCTTTTTTTATCGTAATAGAAAGATTAAGGAGAATAGAGAGAGAGAGAGGGGAGACAAAGAAAACCGAGGACTAGCTTAACTCGATTGCAACAATGTCTATTCGTCTTCGCCCGATATACCAAAGACATAAGCCAAGGATGACTGAGCGGAAAAAGACGAGTGTGTGTGCGCGCAGAAGCAGAAAAAAAATAAAGAACGAAGATAGGAGAGAAGCAAACAACCCTGAACAGTAATCACTGAACATCGTTTCAATGTGCATCGCCTGTTAGACGTGCTTGTATGATGAAGACGACGAGAATGACGACAAAAGAAAATCGTAATAGTCATAAAAGTTATCTGCTGTTTTCAGATAAAGAGCTTGAGAGATAGATTTATAGATAAGCGCATCGAACCAGGACGAGTGCAAACGAAGAATATAAAATCAAAAAAACAGAAAGAAAACAGAACGATATATCTAAGATTGATTTGCTTTACATTAATGTCATGCATTATTAAATAGTGAGTATGACATGAACAACAGATTACTAACGAATAGAAAAGAAATAAATTGAAAAACGATTACATAAAAAAGATTCTCCTCTTTTTCTCTCCATCAGACTTGCTAATGTTTCTTTTTCTTTTGCTGCTATATATATCTGTTTAGTCTTTGATTCTATTTCAATATATTTGCAAAGAAACTTAAACATACAATGAAGTTTTGCAATGGCTCCTGATGTTTTATCAACATTTATATTCGATATTAGTTTTATTTTATCCATATCGATGTATATGTTATCGAATGTTATTCATCTAGAAATATTCGTTTTCATCATCGTTCTTATTTATTTGTTGTCTTGGTATTCTCAACATTTATTATATCTCGTCTCATGTCAATGTTTGAGCAAACATTTGTATTATTTCAAAACGGAGTCCATCGTTGTTTGATTCTTTTGTGGCTACTTGCTACTATCCCACATACTCAATTTGTTATGTGTTATTTTAATCGTATATCAGGTAAATTATGAAAGAAAGAAATAATTTATTGTCTTATTCATATCAATATTTACGCTCGAAAAATTATGCAGAAAATATTTCTTATGCAAGACTCTCTAGATATTTCGAAGGGCTTTTGTCAAGCATACTAGAAATCTCAAGAGACTATATTATTTTTTTCTTCTGTTGACTTGTAATTTTCAATTCAAATTTGTTCGATTGAAAATAATAATTAAAATATAAAGCAAAATCATTGATTAATTATGAAAATATTCTCATTTTTAGCCACATCACCTTCTTCCGAAGCTGAAATCATCATTGGCGCATTTTTTTCCTTACATCATCCACCAACATTACACGGGGGTGGTCGATTGCGTGAATGGTAAATGACGCGAGCTCTTACACATCCGATTAATATCGATCTTTTTTTTTAATATCTTAGCGGTGACATACGTGAAGATTATGGTATTCATCGGGTTGAAGGAACATTTTGGATTCTTGATCAAAGTAAACAGACTTTAAATGTCAAATATTGTTGATTTTTTTCCTGTCTGTATGTTAGTCAATACAAATCAATCGATTTTACCGAATATAACTGTCGGCTATCAAATACGTGATTCATGTTGGTATGCACCTGTTGCTCTTGAACAAACTATTGAATTCATTGGTAATTCTGTTCTCAATGCCGGAGATCTTGTAACGACAACATCGAATGGAAATCGAGCACATTTAGCAGCGATTATTGGTCCTGGTGATAGTTCAATAACTATGCAAACACATAATATTCTTCAACTATTCGAAATACCACAGATTGGCTATTCAGCAACAGCACGACAATTGAGTGATAAAGACAAATTCAAATATTTCGCTCGAGTTATTGCATCCGATACACAACAAGCACAAGCTATTGTTGATATTATTCGACAATTTAATTGGAGTTATGTTGCAACAATTGGAACTGAAGGTAAAAAAAAGACAAAAATGATTAATATTAGAAAAGAAAATCATTTGCTTTTAATTAGGTGATTATGGTCGTGGTGGCGTTGATGCTATTCGTCGATTATTGAGCGATGATGCGTGCATCGGCGCAGATTTTACTATGGTAAAACCGAATAAAAATGTTTTTCGAATTCTAATTTGTATTTTCTTGATGACTAGCCTATTGGTGCAAATATCACCGTTGCTACACAAATAATCAAACAACTTGTTAATCGAGCTCCACGTGTTCAAGTTTTGATTTGTTTTTGTCTTGATCATTCGATTCGAGCTGTTCTTCAAGCTGTCACTGAATTGAACTATACTCAACGATTTGTTATTCTCGGAAGGTAGTTTCTTTTCTTCAAATACTTATCATATATGTTCATTGTTTTGGTAGTGATGCATGGGCAGATCGATTGAATGTTATTCCGAATAACACGGAAAGTGTAGCATTGGGTGCAATTACAGTCAAAGCTCGTTCATTACGTGTGCCCGGTTTCGAACAATATTTTCGTCAATTACATGTTCATAATAATACACGAAATGTCTGGTTTCGTGAATATTGGCAACAGAAATTTGCTTGTCAATTAAATAATTTCGAAACAAATGATGTTCATCAAACGAATAAATATACACGTTCATGTCGACCTGAACAAGAAAGTCTGACGACAGTTCCTTATAATGAAGATCCCAAATTAGCATTTGTTATTAATTCGATTCTTGCTGTTGTACATGGTCTAGATAAAATGCATAAACAAGTTTGTAATGGCAGTCGTGGCCTATGTACCGAAATGACTCGAATGAATTCATCATTGTTAATGCAATTTTTGAAAAGCAGTCGATTTACGGGCATTACTGGTAGGCATATTCGATGATTGTAATCGAATCGAGTATGAATTTGATTTCAGGTGAAGAAGTTTGGTTCGATGAAAATGGTGATGGTCCAGCTCGATATGATATTTTGAATTTACAGGGTAATGCTGATGATATTGATCATCATCTTCATTATGTTCAAGTTGGAACATGGAGTACAGGCAAATTAACATTGAATACATCGGCTATTCGATTTTTTTCGGATCAACGTCCATTCGAAGAAATCAATGTTCGACGTTTTTGCAGTGAAGCTTGTCAAAATGGTCATGTTAAAGTAAATTTATTCGAGCAATTTCATTGTTATCTTCTTTTGAAAATATTCTATAGAAATATACAGACGACGAACGATGCTGTTGGAAATGTCATCCATGTGGTGATGCTATTGTACTTGATGAAACAACATGTTTCACTTGTCCACTTGGTTTCTCTCCCAATGAAGATCAAACCGCTTGTGGTCTTCTTCCGATAACTACAATTAATTTTCGCCATCCTCTATCGATTATCATTTGTTTAATTGCTGGTGTTGGTATTATTATTAGTTTCTTTGTTGTTTATATATTCGTTCGTTTTAATGCTACACCTGTTGTTAAATCGACGACGAGAGAATTAAGTTATCTTATTCTAATGGGTATTCTATTTTGTCATTTAACTGCATTTGTTATTTTGCAAAAACCTTCGTTTATTATCTGTGTACTTACACGTTTGTTACCGGGTATATCATTTTCAATGATCTATGGTTCATTAGTAACGAAAACCAATCGTATAGCACGTATATTAGCACGTAGTAAAAAGAAAATCATAACAAGACGTTTGAAATTTATGAGTGCAAGACATCAATTAGCTATTGCTTGTTTGATACTTGTCACTGAAGTAACGATTGTTGGTAAGAAGGCGACGTAATTTTAAAATCGATTACGATACAATTCTAATTTAGCTGTTACTGTTTATCGAGATCCACCGAAAGCGGAATTGATACAAACAGGTGGACGATTATTACTCACATGTAATTGATTTTTTTAAACGAAAGATGATTCTGTTTTATTGAGTATTTCTTCTTTTTTCTTTTTATTTCCTAAGGTAAAAAATCACTACAAGGTATTGTTGCACCATTAGGTTTCGATGGTTTATTGGTATTTCTTTGTACATTATATGCTGTGAGTATTTGTTTTCAATTGGTTTTTATTTTTAAACTTTGATATTTTTGATTTAGATTAAAACACGAAATCTACCTGAAAATTTCAATGGTTAAAATTTAACAAAAACCTTTTTCTCTTTCATTTGAAATTCGTTGATTTGTTTTAGAAGCGAAATTTATTGGTTTTTCAATGTATACAACATGTGTCATTTGGTTAGCATTTGCTGCCGTTTATTTTGCCATTGATGTGAAAATTTTTGCACTATGTGTTGCAACAAATGCGAGTGCATATGTTGTTTTGATCTTTCTATTTTTCCCGAAACTTTATTTAATTATATTCAAACCAGAAAAAAATCATCGAAGGTAAAACTAAAATAAAATATCGACGATTTTGATCATTTCATTTTCTTTTTTTGCTTCAAGTGCATTTGCAACTAATAAAGATATTCGTTGTCATTTTGGTTCATCAACAACATCGAAAAGTGATATGTCATCCTATCGATTTAGTGAAGGTTCATCATTATTTCGTAAATCTGTTTTACATCGTATTCGTTTCGGTAATACATTACGTTTGAAAGCTGATTTTCCTAATTCAGCTGCATCATCTCTACGTACAAATGATGCTACTGGTAGTGATCGTCGTCCATCACGCTCACTATCAGCTTATCCCGATCAATGGACTTACCATCATCAACATCGTCGTGTATCTAGTACACCACAAATGGCCATTGGTGGAACAAGTGCTGATGATCTTTCCTATGCTCAGAGTGTATTCGATGCAAGAAATTCTGAAAATCTACGACGAGATTTGCCAATTGTACCTCCGCCACCTATTCCAACGCCGATTTCATCGACCATGGATATAACACAATTGGAAACAAACGATGATAATCATCAACATTCATCATTGACACATAAGCCTGATTGTATTTTTGCCAATGTTAATCCATCGAATCAAATAATTTCAACGAATAATAATTATAATCATGATCTTATTCGACAACGACGAAAAACAAATCGAAAACGAACACTATCAATGACATTAGCTGATATTGATAGTGAATCATCAAGTGCATGGACAAATGACGGTATGCAAATCAATCCAATGTCAACAACAGCAACAACAATTATCAATTCCGAACCTGCTTGTACATGTCAATTATTATGGCAATTAGAGCGTGACACTGATAGCATTGATAAATTTAAATTATTTTTCAAACGAGATCATTTAAATGTTGATTGGGATTATGTACAAGGTTCGAGTGAAGTTTAACATATGCAGATATTTACGTATTATTCACGGAAATGAAATAATAACTTGATTATGTATATATACATATCATATCTCTCATTACATACAATTTTTTGGTTTGTTTCTTCTATTTGAATATAATTATATATTTATTTTCGAGTTGAATATAGTTTATTGATTTTCTCATTCTTAACAAAAAATAGACTAAAAGAAAAAACAACAACAACAACAACTTAAATATATCGTTTGACGTCTTGGTTTTTAGTTCTTATTTTATTTGAAAAGAAAGAAAAAAGACAAACGAAGTAATATTTTGTTTTTGTTTGCGACACGAAAAAAGAAAGACAAAACAATCTCTTAGAATCACAGGCAAGCACATTGTTTCACAATGACATCTTTAATCGGATGAATTTCCATTGTTCCATCGATTTGTCGAAGTAGAAAATTATCATCAGAAAATTGCGATGGTACACATTTCGCTTGTGGAATCATATTCGGATGTTTTTCATTGACAATCGATTGAAAAAGTGCATGCACGGATGATGATGATGATGATGATGTTTGTTTCGATGAACATGAACCATCACAATATGTAAACGTATAGATTTTTGGTCGAATAATTAAATAAGCTAAACCAAGATCTTCAAATTTAATTTGAATTGTTTTAATTTGACAGATGTTTGATAATTTCGTTTCAATGGAATTTTCAATTGATTGACGAAGTTTTATCGATGATATGATCATATATGTATGAGATGTTCGACATGTTTGATTGAATATTCTCGTATGAATAAGTAAATCAATATTAGAAAAATGTTGAATATATTCATATAGATTAAGAAAATAGAAATCACGCGTTGTATCAAATTGTAATGTTGTTCTTATAGTTGAAAGTAGAACGGATGTTTGAGGATGTTGAAATTCAATAAGTATTGGTAGAATATTTCGATTCGATTCAGTTGAATCAATATGATAAATAAGTTCGATCGATGATATTGTATCTATTGAATGAGACCATGAAAATGTTGATTGAACATAATTATTAATTATTAAACAATTTTTTGATTGTAATGTAAACATCGGACTAGATGAAAGAACTTCTTCATTGGAACGTTTTTGTCCTAGAAAATAAACGAACAAAGATGTTTTTCATTGTTGTTGTTGTTGTAGTTGAAAATACTTCGAATCGATCTTGTTGTTAAATGATGATTATAAATCATTGAACGAACAATGGATGTATGTGATATATTAAGTAAATCAATAAAATATTGTCTCAAAAGAAAATTTCGATAGGTATTATTAGCTATGAATTGCCATTGATTTGTTGATGATAAATTCTTATTAAATGTCGATATTGAACTTGATTGAGATAAACAAATAAAAAGTAAATAAACAATTAATAAATGGGAAAGAAATTTTTGAAAGATATTTTGTAGATTTGTTATTGAATAGAATATGAATATGGTAAACATTAGATTTAGATAAATCGACGGAAAACAGCTGAATAAATGCTGTTAGTAACAAATAAAGATTTGTTCATAATCATTAACAAGACAACATCGATAAAAAAAACGCACGATACGTTGAACCTAGAAAAGATAAGAGAAAATATGATTGGATTTCACTTTGTATGATTAGAAATTTCGTGCACATTCTTATTCTACTCAATTTTGTACAACGAATATTCGGATATTCTCAATCGATCATTGATATGTCGATCGATATTGTCGAAACTTACGGGAATATGAATATTCGTATTTGAAAAGTAAAATGTCTTGTTTATTGATTCGATGAAAAAGAGAGAAAGAGAGAGAGGGAGAAAAGCAAACTAACAAATGTTTTTGTTACTCAACGACTAATTTCGTATATAAGATACGAACGAATTGATGTAATGCGTGCTATGAAACATCAAAAAAAAAGAAAACGAAAAATTCCGACTTGCACGAATATATATAACGACTACATATGATGATGATGTTTAGTAAAAGATGCATACTGTCATTTATTATCTTGTTCGTTTTCATTTTTTTTCTTCTTCTTCGCTTCTTACAATCGATGAGATCCCTCGTCTGATGTTATGTGTTTGATTTGTTTCAGAACACAAGAAATGATATCAAAAAAATGCTTCTATACTTTGCTCGTTTTGTACATTGATTCTTTACTTGATGGATTATACGTAATAGAATATCAAGGGTATAGAGGTTGATAGGAAAAATTTTGTATTCGCGAATATCAAATAAAAAAAAAAGCGAACAGAGGCATTTAACAAGATTTATGTTTGATGAGTACGTGCGGTTGTATTATGATTATCAAGTACAAAAAAACACGCCTATATTTCAATATAAAAGTACTTGGTCATATGTACTAAAGATAATTATCAATTTATGATGAAGAAATCATTGTTATTAATAAAATGAGCTTGTGATGAATTCGATTTATTGTTCGTTTTCTTTGGTATTGTTGATTTAAATAATCGTCGTATGAAAAAAACTTGTATAAACGAACAAATAATCATCAATCCTATTTGACCAAGAGCCCATTTTTGAATATAATTTCTATTTGCATCAGCAAAATATACATCATGAGCATGTTGAACACGAGCAAGAGTTTGATAAGCAGTCATCTGATAGAGTGTACTCGACATTTTATTCAATGTTGTCTAAAAATGAAGGAGATGTTCTTTTCTTTTTCTCTCGAAAGATAAACAAAGGAAAATTGATTACCATTGTTTTTTTCGAAAAATCATCGATAATTACAGTTTCATTAATGTTCTGTTCTTGTATAGTTTTGATAGCTGATTCAAGTATTTGCAATCTATGAGCAGCTAAGACACCTATATAGAGATATTTTGTTGTAAAATATCTTTCATTTCGAAAACATAATTCATAGACACCGGCTATTGCAACACGCGATTCTTCATACCAACCAATGGCAGTATCTCGTTGAGTAAATACAACATCGCCCGATGGACCTTTAATATTTGCTGTTATATAATAATCACCACCTTTCAATACTTGATAAATAACATGAATCGTATCATTTTGTTTGATATTAACATAAAAACATTCTTCATCGTTATGCGGAATTATAATACGAAATGTGTTCCAATGATCTAGAGTTTGTAAACTAGTTAAAGTTTCATCGTCATAATATGCATATGAATAGGAAATACATAGAAGTAGAAAGAAAATGCTGGCCATTATTTGAAAAATAATCGAATAGTTGTGTGGGTGATTCAATTTTTATTGCTATCACGAATGACTTTCTGAGAAAAAAAAGCACATGTATATTGTGTACTGATAATAAATAGTGTAAAATATTGAGATTCACTATCGTTCACAATAAAAAAAAAAAGAATTATAAAATATATTTCGATATGTATCAATAATCAGATTGAGAACAACGAATAATCAACTAATAAATCATCATATGAGTCTTTATGGTAGAAGTTCGTTCTAGTTCGATGAGTAGTTCGATTGGAATATTAGTATCTGCACTCCTTTGAGGTGTTAAATCAATGCAATATGTCCTATCACAATTGAATCTAATTAATGATGAGTGCATGGTAGTAGTGCTAAGTTCCAATCATTTTGAATACAACTAGCACAATAAGTTGGAGTTCTTCTTTGGTTAGAACTCGATTGTAAATCTACAATATTAAACAAATCATCGTTTCTTTTTGTAACTTTATTTAATACGAAAACTACCTATTGGAATTCTTTCCATTGCTGTATGTGGTACAATAATATTTCTATTGTCACCCTTGATAATATCTATTTGTTTACACAGAATTTTACATGCCATGAACAAATGACTATCTTGCATAAAGTCAGTTTCTAAATTTCAGTTCAGGCTTTTTTTCACATGCTAAGACCAAATGTCTTACATTTTAGTCGAAGTTGATCTTCCCAACAACGTTCGATGATAGACAATTTAAAATTCTGGTCAAGTAAACGCTGTGAACTAGGAAGATCTAGACGGGCGGCAACAAGTCGTGATAAAGTACTTTCATCGGGAATAAGAAGTGTTCCTATACCCATGTTTTCAGTACCTGCAATCATTTGTTCTAAAGTATCAACTCATAAGTCATTATGAAACAAACCTTGCGAATGGCTTTTGGCTTCTTGGATTCTTCGGTAGAGTTCAGTACCACACAACTGTTTTGCATAATCACAATGAGGAAACCGTCGTGCATGTTCAATCATTGGATTATCATTGGCATTCAAATTTCTGAACGATCCATCACAATAGAAACAGGTCACCACTGTATCTTCACCAGCGAAAAAAAAGCCAGCTTTAACAAGATCATCAATCTTTGGCATGTTCTGATTAGACCAATTACCAAATGATGCATATCGTTTTGACATCGCAACATAATTTGAATTGATCGCAGTTTTATAAGCATGTTCTTCATCATTGAATGCATACTGAGATGTGGAAGCTGGCATTCCAACAATGTAAGGACATTTGGGCGAAATAGTCTTATGGACTTTCAAAGGATCATCTTTATTTTGTTTCCATTGCTCACAAATGATATCACAATAAAGACAAATAACACGATCATTAACATTACAACTGAAAAAACCTGCTTGAATCATTTGGGAAGTAAGTTCTAAAGATTTCCGTGGCCAATGTGAAAATGTTCTCCTACGATTTTCTTTGATATTTTCAGCTTCAATTATAATATTGCCCAAAGAGTCATTTGCAGTATGATCAAGTTTTAGTCGTTTATATGATATTTTGTCAAAAAATGGACAAGCTGGACTTTTCTCTTTGTGAATACTAAGCGGTTCCATGTTTCTATCCCATCGAGAAACTGTTAACTTGCAATGTTCACATCGAGCAGTATCATTAGGTCCAGTATATTTAAATCCAGCCGATTCCATTTGATTACGTGAATGAACACCAGGCGATTTGGATATATCCTTTAATATTGGTAGAACTTCTTCTCTGAACTGACCTATATCCATTGTTGGAACATGTTCATCTACGGATAAATATCGCTTTTCTTTTGAGGATGTCGGGGGTTTTGTTGATTTTGAAAAACACATCTGAAATATTATATTATCGAGATGTTAGATATCGTTTTTTCAACGAAGAATATCGATTAGAATACTATTTTGAAGAAAACTCGTTTTTTTGCAAAACCTTTAGTCGACACTCGTTACTATATGGTCGACCGTTAGACCAATAGTTTTTTTTTATGAGTCATATGTCGCATATGCTGAGTTTGATAGCTATGCAGTAAATATTTAAAAAAGAAAAAAAAAAATTTTTAAATTAATATATAGTTGTTTTTTTAAGTGGGTAAATTCCTTTAAACTCATTTGGTTTGTTTTGGATATATCCATTTGACTCATCGTATAAAATTGGATTTTTCCTTCTGTTTTTTTGGAGGAACGGGAAAAAACCAAGTAATAATAAAGACAGTCCCATAACGTTAAACTGAAGAAAACCAAATGGATATTCTTCTATACAAAAGAGAACTATCGTAAGTATCATATTGCTATTTGAACATAGGAGAGCAGTTCCTACGCATAAAAAACTATTTATCTATACATACAACATCTGTAACATTATAGAATTTTCGGGTTTTACCCCATATGTAGGAAATATGTTGGTCAAATCCAATTGCTATGTATGCCGAAAAAGCATAGTTTACTAAGCGTGCACAAAAACACCCATGTTGACTCAAGTTTGAATTCGGAACATTATTTGAAACGAGTAATATCCATTCACTATGATGAAGAGACACTATTTTATTTATACGTTGAATTACTTCATATTTATAGAGATTGACTAATAATAGAAAAAGTTCGAGAAGCTAAAAGAATAAGTATCTCATTTTATACTTGCAATGTCAGCCTACGTAAATGCCTCTATGGACGCTATAGTAATGCTACATCGAGGTAGTTTTCAAGGTAACCAAGTATGACATTCTACCTACGCATATACTTTTAGCAATGAATCATTCAAATTACTACTGAGTTTCAATGCATAGCCGGTTAAAACAACAAGAATACATGTTTTTCGATTCGTATACGTAGATACGAAACTCAATTGACGTCACTACTCAGTTTTTAGTCAAGAGAAAAAATACTCATGATTTTATTTTATACTCAACAAGATAGTAAATGATGTTTTTGTTTATTTTTTCAACATAAACAAATTCGTCAACAATGTGTCATAGATTAAAACATTCATTTAGCATATATTTCTTGTCTTATCATGCGTTTATAAACATGAAAGATATGATATTAAATTTCTAATAACAATAAAATTTTCAACAAAAACACGTCATTTAAGAGGAAAAACAGTAACATATGTTTTTTTTCTTATGCACAGAATAAGCATGACCGCTTATCATTATATCAATAAATCATTAAAAAAAATTAGAATATTTATTTCCAACACAAATGTATGGCTATAAGCGAAGGCGTAGACTCTTCCTTGTTGGAAATTTCCAATTTGCACATTAAAATGTACTTTTTGAAAAATAACACGCTTCATTTGATCAAAACATGTTTTGAGCAATCATCTACCCAAAATGGAGAAATAAAAAATTACATCGAAAAAATGTTTTTTTTTTCAGCTTGACAGTTTTTTTAACATCTTCCACGGGTAATATATAACCCAAGGATTTAAGAACTATATAAATACGTTTATATACATATATGAAAGAAAAGGAAAAATCCATATGTGTATACCATGGACTTATCCAAACTTAATCACTAGATGAAGGGAATAATCCCTACCATGATATACTAACTTACGAAAAGATAGAACTAGTATTTTTTTCGTCTGCATTATGAACTGAAACCGTACAAAAAGAGTCAGAATCCATTATTCTAAAACGATTGTTCTTCAGATATTCGTTTAGTGTTTTCATCAGTATGCGCTGCATGACATAGTCGAGAACGTTGCTTCCTACCTACGCATTTTTTTGTCGATTAAAGCCTGACATAAACATTCGAAAGTGTAACAAAAAATGTGACCATAGTTTTGTTTGTTGATTTTGTCACAGGTAGACGCCTACGGATCAACATTGGATTGCTCCCTTATAAAAGTGAGAAGTAAGAAAGAAAGACATACATTGAAGACGTGATTTAAATGATTCAATAGTTACTTTCTTTTCTTCCGGTTTTTTTAGCCACAAGCTGGTAAAATCCACAGTATAAATAATCTGTATGACTTGAATTAAAATCATATGATCGCAAACATGATTATAATAAATATGTCGTAGTTAGAACGTGTCAGAAGGAAGTGAAAGCCTCGATATATAAATCGATGCAGTCGTAGTGTTTGGTTAGCAATGAAATTTTATACGGTCGGAGAATAGATTAGATTTAGCCTTGGCATTTTCTACTTTTTATCGTTGAAGTTTTTTCCAAAATGAGTCAAACCTTTTAGGTTTTTTCTTTATTTTGTTTGTCTCCGTGTACTGTTAAGGTATCAAGAGCGAGCGCTGGTTGCTTTTTTTTCTGTTCTGTTCTGTTACTTTTCTGTCTTCGATAATAAACATTTGTTCTCTTTCTCTCAATAAACATGTCGAAGCTTGGAAATTTCCAAGCATTGCGCGTGATGTATAAATATAAATTATCAAGTAGGAAAAAAGTTCGAGTTATGCTGGGTATTTTTTTTTGTAGACGCCTTTATTTTTTTCAATTATTTTTGGGAAATTTCTCACCCTTCTTGGTTGTTTCCTTTTTATGATACTATTTATGTCATAGAATATCCTTTAGTTAGTATTCTATGCAATAGATTTCTTCAAACCCATTCAAGTACCAGCATATATTAAATTTGAATATAGAAATATTTCGACGAAATATTTGTTTTCGTCGTTACATCCAATGACGATGCTTTCTTACTGTATGTCATGTGTTTTGTTTTTCTCTTTTCATGAGTAACGAATAGCAATACTGCAAGCTTCCTCTTTCTTCGTCTTATTTCTTTGTGTATCAAAACATATTGTTTTCGAGATATATGCATATTAAAGTAAAGTCACATGTCTTCATGTATGACTGATTATCTATTATATTGCTTTATCTAATAGGTTTTTTCTCACCTAATCCATGTTGGAAATTATTATTATATCGTATTTAAGATCTCGTAAAATCTCTGATAAATAATCATACTAACACATCATTTTTTTATACTAGAACACATTTAAGGTATTATTATCTTCAATTATGATTGGACCTATTTTTTATGAAGTTCCTCATGAGAGGGATAACACTAGACAAGACAAGTTACCGAAAAATTTACCTGTTCACTATAACAAACCATTATCATTCAAGAATCCAGACTTAGAAAATATTCGAAAGAGAATTTATGCACTTAGTAATAACTGTGCTCATAGCGTATCTATAATGAAGGCTGCCGGATTAGAATATGTAGGTGATGGAGACAGAGTTCGGTGTAAAGAGTGTGGATTTGAAAAATCAGGATGGACACCAGATATGAATCCGGCTCAAATTCATAAACATGAGAGACCTGACTGTCCATTTGTTATGGAATATTTACTATCAAAATCCTTGTCACCAATATTATATACAAGTTCAGCTAAAACCTCTTTAAATTCTACAACAACATCGGCATCTTCTTTGAAAGAAGAAAAATTAGTACCAGTACCATCAACAGCAACAGCAACTCACATTAGAACTGCATCGGTATCGAACGATCAAGAAAGTCCATTAAAACGACAAAAAATTGAAGTAGCACCTACGATTAGTGGATCATTGGTATTCGAAGAAGGTAAAAGTGTTCAAGAAATACGAAAACGCACGTTTTCCCATTGGCCGCATCGCACAACACCTTCAAAAGCTCAAATGATAGACGCTGGTTTTTTCAATTGTAACGTTGGAGATCGTGTCATATGTATCTATTGTAATTTGATTTGTCAACAATGGACTCCACATACGGACGATCCATGCGAAGTTCATATGACACTTTCTCCAAATTGTATATATGTTAAATCGAAATTATTACGGCAAGATTCTGGCTCAATTATTATTGTTAATGAAACATTAAGTAGTGCAACATCGAATAATGCTGAGCAAGTCCGTTGCAATGAATTAGTTCATACAGTTGCATGTCATCCTGGATATTCGGAATTGCCAAAACGTACAGCATCATTTGTTACATGGCCAGCAGAAAATTTGCCGTCAGTTGATGAATTAGTTAGAGCAGGATTTTTTTATACGGGCACAAAAAATATAGTCACCTGCTTTTATTGCAATGGATCGCTTCAAAACTGGGGACCTAATGATAATCCAACGATTGAGCATGCTCGATGGTTTCCTCATTGTGCTTATGCTAAACAATTATGTGGCGATGATCTCTATCGAAAAATTCAGGAATCTAAACGTGCTCAACAAGGTTTGTGTTTCGATTCAATGAAAATAATGGTAATAATCATAGAACATTTCTAATTCAGAACGTGCAAGAGCCAATATCGATGCAAGAAATCGAACAACTACATCAAATAATCCAACGGCGAATAGTAGACAATTATTTATACCTGATGAAAGTACTTTATCTCGTCTTGTTGCCGCACGACTTGACCTTCCTATTTCACAAAGATTATTAATGAAAAATTTCAAACTTTCGATTATCAAACGATGTTTGGAAGATCAATTGAGACTTAAATGTAAATTATTAATTAAATTTAAAAAAAAAGACTAACTAACTTGATAACATGTCTCTATTGTTTTTAGTGGATGATTTCAGTTCGGAATCGGATTTACATATGGCATGTATCATTCTTCAGAAACAAATCGAACATATTGATGGTAAGAAAGAAAACATCATTATACCAAGTATCAAAATGAAAAAAATACGCGAAGAAGCCCAAAGAAAACGAGATGGTATGAGAAAAATATTTGATAACCAAACGATTTGTATGCATATTTTTGAATTCTAGAAGTTAATACGAATGCACAAAATAATACGACGTCAATTAAATCTAATTCATCAAAGCCAACTGCTCAATCCAACAATACTGATATGGAAATAACAACATCACAATCATCAACTACTGAATCAACATCTTCAACTGACTCAACATCGAAATCATCTACGACCAGTAATGAAGACCAAACGAAAGTCACAAAATCTGCCACTGAGAAAGACAATACCACTGATTCATCACCTGCGAATCCGTGTGTATTATGTTTATCTGAAGAAAAACGATTAGCTTGTATTCCTTGCGGACATTTGGCAGCATGTGTTCCGTGCGGTCATTCGCTACGATCATGTCCAATATGCCGACGAGAAATTGAAGCATTTGTTCGAATCTACATTTAAGATATATTCGCAACTAGTTAATGGTGAACACTAGCCAAGCAATCTCAAGAATCATTGGTTAAAATCAGTGCAAATATATGTGAATTTTACAGTTACTGGTCAGATATTAATTTGTGATGATAGTATTTATTATTCAGCGCAATCAGAGGAATTGGCGACGATTATTTTGTTGCATCTTTATCTTCGAATGATATAACATTCATTGATAGATTAGTAAATGAATCACCAATATTTTAGTTAAAAAAAAATAAAAGTGGAGAACTTGTCTTAAAAAGATATGTATGTTTTTCTGTGAAAACTGTGTAAGCAACGGAGATAAGAGTCACTGATATTGATCAACAAATTACGAAAGTCATGCAAAAAAAAACGATTTATTATGGACATATGATCTCGTATTTCGCCTTCATTCGATTCACACAGACGGAGTTAATTTTTGAGGAAACTCAATGTTCAAAAAGAATATCTGAACGATTTGCTGAGATTATTGATGACTCGAAAAAATCATCTAGAAACTTTCATGGCATGCATATACCAATTTCGAGCATTTTCACTTCAATGTCATCTGTTTTGCTTCGTTATTTCAACAGACAACATAAAAATAATCATGGCCTTGAAGGTGAATGGTGTTTTTTTTCATTTTTGAAGGTAACTTGGTTTTTTCCCACCAACATTTTTTTCCAACATAAGTGTAAATATATGCATACGATTATTATCGTATTTTTTATCAAACGCATAGTTAACAGACAACTAGGGAGCCTAAAAATATCTTTCCGCGAAAATACAAACCTTCGGAGATTTTTAGAGCACATTCACCCCAACTTCCGAATTAAACTTCGAGACAATCGTTGCATTTCGGCGAAACCTGTACAAACATCATGCATGTATCTGAGTAATTCGCAATAAAGTTTAGTTGCCTATAAAATATGCACGAAACCCATTAAGTTTTCTGAGAATATGAAGCTTAAACTCTGAGTTCTGGTCAAGGTAAGTACTCTACTGTAAAAATCTTAGGCTTAACGAATGTTCTACCGATTTTATCAATAGATATTACAATGCCAATTACTCTCATTGAGACCCTTCTTTGTACAAAGTTTCAAGTCAAAATTTGAAAATAAGCTTTTCCGAAAACTCTGAGCGGGACCACAGCAGAGTTTGGGGAGAAATCCTTTCAAAGTATATATCTACTCGCTGAGTGTTACTACTAGATATAATTTGAGTCCGATCGGAAGGTGGTAACGCAGGTGGTTCCCTCATTAGTGATCCGCCTATGATATCGGCTCCTCATCTCAGATTTTTCATAAACCCTCTTAAGATACGCACAAGTTCCTACTTCACAGTACAGCACTTCGAAAAGGCTATTCATTATGACTTTAATAGATAAAGTGTTATACTGTGTTACCTGAAAGCGTTGCTTATTCCTTCAAAATGGCAGTAACGTCAAAACATTTCAGGACTACACAGGATCAATTAAAAGAGTTCCCCAAGAATTCCAATCCACGATATTATAACACACATGAAACCAAGAAACCATCGTATTCATTGTCCCATGAAAAGACACATCAATTTATACAAGAATTGAGGAAGAAAAATGACAGGAACCAAACACATTCTGATAATCATCTGAAGTCTGCTGGATTCGCGTTTATAGATGAGGCCCATACAACTAGATGTAAAGCATGCGGACTCGAAATATCTGACTGGACATCACAGATGGATCCACTTACAATTCATAAAAGCAACAGCCCAGATTGTCCATTTATTCTATCCCTCTGCCCACCCCGCATTATCACAACTACTAACATAAACGACACGTCTAGCACTCCTACGTCATTTCTAACGTCCAACACTGAACAGCCGTCAAAAAAATTGAAAATAGATACTTGCACTGAGTTTAATCCTTCGTTTATTTTTATCGAAGTCAATAGTCTCAAACAAGCACGAACAAGGACATTTTCACATTGGTCTCGTCAATTATCACCGCTGACTTCGCAAATGATTCGTGCTGGCTTTTTCAGTTGTAATGTGAGCGATCGCGTCCTTTGCATTTATTGCAATATTATTTGTCAACAATGGAATCAAAATATTGATGATCCTTGTGAAGTACATAAAACTATCTCACCCAAATGTCCGTACGTCATTGCAATGGTGGCTGAAGAGTCCGCATCAAATTCACCATTAATTGCAATTATTAATGAAGCCGCTTCGACGGCTACAAATTCCAACCAACTACAACATACAAATATAGTCTATACAGCAGCTATTCATCAGAGTTTTATCGAAATACCGAAACGGTTTGCATCATTTAGCGAGTGGCCGACCGAGAATATGCCATCAGTAGATGATCTCGTTAAGGCTGGATTTTTTTATGCTGGTAAAGATACAGTAGTGACCTGTTTCTATTGTAATGGCTCATTACAAAATTGGGGTGCTCATGATAACCCAATGATTGAGCATGCACGATGGTTTCCTCATTGTGCTTATGCAAAACAATTATGTGGTCC
>ERZ781399.1510-NODE-1510-length-20547-cov-4.060511_pt1 | contig 20547 bp, 20 predicted proteins | sample MGYA00511014_ERZ781399 | MGnify/ENA primary metagenome ERZ781399 (study PRJEB29847, sample SAMN06458254) | wastewater metagenome | isolation source: Wastewater bioreactor | place: South Africa: Cape Town | study: EMG produced TPA metagenomics assembly of the...
ACGGCATACGATATCGAAACGTGACTGGAGTTCAGACGTGTGCTCTTCCGATCTTAAACATCAGTTGTAACGCTTTGATCATGACATCGGTAGAAATACAAAGCAAATCTCATCATGAACGAATTCAACAAATAATCGATACATTTCTTTTGACAATGACGAATAGTCTTGCAAGACAGGATCGAACATCTTGTCAAAATCTCACGATGACACCATCGAATTCAGCATCATCATTCTGTGGTAAAATTCAAAATACTCCGTTGAACGCATCGGTTTGTTTACAAACACGATCCAAGTATGTTTTCATTGGAAAATCGATTTTTCAAAATCGATCTTTTGCGTTTCATTCAAGTATTTCTTCGAATCTTCATCGACCATCATCACTGATTCTATCCAATGAATTAATTATTCATTCGAAAAAACAACTGAAAATTCCTAAGAAACAATCTCAAACAATTTCAACATTTCAATATATTCCAGCATGTGAATCACTTGCCTACAAAAAAGCTCGAAGTGCCACTGTATCACATCAATAAATCTTGTTTATCTTTCATGCTCTCATTGGAAACATAGAATTTATTGTTCTTTCACACATTACAAAAAAAAGAGAAAAAGATTTTCAGTTCATTAACAAACAAAAATAAGGAAAAGAGAAAGAGAGCAAAAGAATTCGATTTCCTTTTACAGAAACAATTCATATTATTATTATTATTTTTTGTTCTTCTAACAGAGATATAATTTTTAGTTTGATTAAGTCACAACAACAACAACAACAAATAAGAATCAATTGCGTCAAAAAAGAGGAGAAAAAAAACAGATTAAGAGTAAAATAAGAAAGAATTTTAATCATGAGATTCAAATAACAAACAAATTGCATATCGATTGAGCAAAACAAATAAATAAATAAACACTTGATCTTTATCGATGTAAATCTAAACTCATATTATTATCTTCTTCGTATTCGTCAAGTGTTAAATCAAGGATTTCATCGTCATCATCGTCCTGATTCGTTGAATGATGAATAAGTTCTCGTACTTGTTTTTCATACGATTGACAATTATCTTTTTTCGATTTTAAATAACGTCGAAGTAGACTCGAACTTGTTTTATCTTGTTCATAGGTTTTCAAATGAAGATCTGCTAATGCTTGTAAACAATCTTTCAAATCATTTTGCGTATAAGTCGTCAATTGAACATGTTCATTTGACCAAAGTTGATCACTCATGAGTTTCGGATTTAATAAACGAAATGAATAAAGTAAACAACTAGCGGCTAATAACGATGGACGATAGAATGAAAATGGATGATCATGAATAAGTGTTAATGTGCAAAGATATTTCGCTAAGATCGAAAGAGATTTATGTTCATCGGTTTCATCGAGTGGTTTTAAATGAGTGAGATAATGTTGAAGAAATGTGTATGCTGTCGGGCCTGAGAGAGAAAAATTAAGCATCTGAAATGAACGAATGAATTTTGAAGATCTATTTTTGTTGATCAAATGAAATTTACTTCCATAACAATTTGTTCCATTCGAAGAATATGTTTGGTTTCATATGTATTATCTGTTATAAATGAAAATTCTTCTAAAGCAGGCGGATACATTTCTTCGTATTTAGCGGCAATATACGCACACGTGGTACCTAATCATTATCATTAAGATATTGCTGATTAATTCGCTTTTTTTATCAGTAAAAAAACTAACCGAGTAGCTGAAGTTTCGAACGTGTGACATTAACTGTTGAAAGAAATCGATCGACATATTGAACAGACAGAAAGAGTGTTTCATCTTGTAATTTATATTCATCGGAAACTTCAATGAGCCAATCGATGAGAATCGTACGCATGGCTGAATTGATATCGGCTTGTTGTTCCATGAAGTTTTTCTTCGGTGCATATTGAGGTTCGACTGATTTCAAATGTTCGAATATTGATTGACGATAATCAGGCAATTCGAATAGATCTTCTTCGAGCTGTTCACGTGTTTTAATCGTAAGTTTTTCTTCGAAAACTGGACTTGTTTTAACCAAAGGTGATACGAGCATATCTGTACAGGTATCATTTTCTTTGCTATTTTGTTTTATTGTTCGTAGAGCTGTAAGAATGGGTCTTGTTGTTTGAGTTTTTGTTTTCAAAAGCAAATTTTCCTGTTGTTGCTGTTGTTGTGAAAGCGATGTTTTCGAAGATTTAATTAAATCAATCGATGAACGGTTTTTCGATGAAACATTTTGTAATGGTAAACGATTTTCTGTCGAACGTAAAACTTGTCGATTCGAATTCATGATCGTCCGTTTCTAACTAACTATTTCGAATGGTTCGAGATGAATGAATAGACCAAGAATTAAACTAAACACTCTCGTCGACGACGAGTATGTAACAATGAATTTTACATTTACGACGACAGGTCTTTGTTATGAAATACAAATTAAAACGAAAGAGTGCGCTAGTTCAAAGAGAGAAATATTGTTTTAGATGGATGCTAATCAAATTTCTCATCAAAAACAGTTGTGTCTTTTCTTTTTCTATATAAAATTTTGCAAATATTTACTGTCAGCAAAATGAATAAAACTCTACGAATCGATTCAATTAAAACAAATTAAAGATCGGAAATTGATTTATTGATTAGAAAAATTCAATGTCAATGGTGATAATCATGTCTTTTTCTTTTTTTTATCATAAAATATTCAACAAAGAAAAAAAAAAGCAAATACTATAACAGATAATAATGTCTGACTCTGTGTCTCTCCTATTCTTTTTTTCTTCTTCTTCTTCCGTTTTCATCAACAAATATTAATCAAATATAAATTATTCAATAAATACAAAGTTCATATGTCTCATCATGTTTATGTAGATATATTTGACAATAGATGAGAAGAAACAAAAAGCGCACAAAAAAAAACCGAAGAAAATTGTTTAACCCAATCCTGAAGCTTTTAGGTTTTCGTCTATTAAAATATTATTAGCAACACCATAGAAATAAACTAATTGTCCTTGAAATTGTTGCCGATCAACGGCCTTACAAACGCCACATCGTCGATAATGATGACCTCTTGAGCAAGTTAAAAATTTCTGCCATATGATTTCATCGTACTCTGCATCATCTTCGGCATTGACTTCATCGTCGATATCGACTTCGATTTTGTCGTCATCATCATTTTCATTATCTCTATTTAAGACAGGATCGTAATCTCGTGATCGTCGATAGGAATTCGGTCGATGACGATGACGATGATTCGACTGATGACGATACGATTTCGAACGTTGAATAATAGCATCGTATCCGCCATCGGGTAGAAGAGCTTTCGTTAGAACGGTTCGAACGTTTTTTGTCAATTCATACCATTCATTCGTATCGGCTTCGCAAAGTAGTTCATGAGATTGTTTTGGATGATAGCGTTTATCATGTTTCAAACGTGTTTTCATACGAGTAAATAATCTCACAAGGGAAAACGAACGATTGTGTCCGTGCACGTCACCTTCGATATCATCGTAATAAATCGTCGGGGGCACACGACTCGTTGTTGACGTTGGCGGTTCTATTGTTGTGAAATTATTACTATTTAAATCATTTATTGGTGAGCACCGTTGTTGCTGTTGTTGTTGTTGTTGTTGTTTAGTTGAAGAATGTTTATAGTCGTACGTTTTCTCGTTAGTCGTTTCACTAACTGATGAATATGCTCGTAAATAGTTCGGTTGTGGTTTCGATTGTTGCTGTTGAATTTGATTGAGTACGCCGGATGTAGTCGATTGTTTCAAAACACCGCAATGTTTCGTTAGAAATCTATAGTTTTCAATTAAATCCTCTTCGGTTTCTTCATTGCTTTCTTCTAATTTACGCTGATGACGATGATCGTCATCATCTTCATTTTCATTACCATTTAAATTTCGATGGTTGATTGACGTTTGAAGTGTCATTTGTTGTCTTTTCTATTTATATTTAATAACAGGAGAAATATACAACGAGACAATAAAAACTAAAATAAATAATAATAATTGGGGTGGAGAAAAACACACGCACACACTCTTCGTTTTCGTATTCGATTAGTTGAATATGATTGTTTTGTTTTGTTTTTTATTTGAGTGTTGTAAGAATATAAATTGGCGATACCACTCGCATACAGGTAAGAGCGGAACTCCTCATAATAGTCTGAAAAGCGGCAATAATGTGACAGAAAAACGGAAGAATCATGTTGATGGAAAAGGAAAAAGCTAAAGGAAAAAAGCTAACGGAAAAAAAGAAGGAAAAGAAGAAGAGAGAAACATGGACGAGCGTTATATGCAACATATTGCTAGTGTTTTAGTTTAAGCTTAAGATTTAGTAGGAAGAATATTCTCATCATCATCATCATCACGTTTTTCTTTTCTTTTCTTTTCTTTATCGTCTTTTTTTTTCTGGAAAAGAAAAAAATAATTTTTCCTTTCTTTTCTTTCTTTTATTATCTTTTCTTCCTGTTTATAATTGTTCTATTAAAATTAAAAAGAAAATGAAGGAGAATTAATGTTATTAAATCGAATGAGACAAGGCAGATCATCTGATATTTTGTTACTAATTGAACGACAATACATTTATAGTTGTTAAAAATTTTCACTAAATCATCCTCTTGTAGATTAAGAGACTAGATTTGAAGAAAAAAAAACAACAGCAAAAGTTCAAGATAAATATCTTTCCAATAATAGGAAACATCAAAGATAATCTAACAAATGTTCACTGAAATAGACTGAATTATAAAGTATTTCCATTGATGTGCACTCACTTGAAAATGAATGATATAAAACACATCGTCACAATTATTTATTTGATTAATTTATCAAGAAATTATGCAATGTAGTTGAACTATTTTATTCATTCTTCAAGTCTATTCAATATATATATACACACACAATAGAATCCACACATACACAAAAAAAAGATAAAGTAAGATAGGGAGAAAAAAATAAACCATCTGACATATATTAATATAATCGTACAGAAAAAAAAACACACGTTTTCTAGTTTGACATGAACATTATTTATTCATGTCCGTGTAGTAAGCAATACACGCCATGCATATTTTCTTTTCTATGTTCAGCACAATAGGAATTCAAACAATCAGCACACGCAATAGCGGCATCAATGCCACAAATGTCACATCGATGTGAAGGACATATCCAACGTTCTAAACAGAAAAAAAAGTAGACAGAAAAAGATAAAACAAAAGAAATGGATTGTTGCATACGTGTTGGCGAACGATGTCGCATCGATTGTCCTTTGACTTTGATACATTTTGGATGAAATTTTCTCGAACATTTTGCCATTTGACAGGCTATCAATTGGCCTGTTAAACCGCAACCGAAACATGTATTTACATCTTGTCCATTGGCTAAATTCGATGTACGCGTACGATTTTTATTACTCTGTCGACCGTTTGATACTCCATTTGAATTCGACGAAACTGACAATGCTGAATCTTGAATTGAAGGAACTCCGCCGAGTTTTTTCGATCGGCCCATAAAACCTGTACATGCTTCTGCTCCACACAGACAATGAAATATTGTATCACCACGAAATTCTGATTCGACCCCGTACTCAAACGTTAATTCTTCGCCTGAAGCAAATAAAAGATTTAGTTTTTAATCAACTAAAACAGTTGTTTTCTCTTCATCTGTCATACCCGCTTCAATATTCCGTACTGCAAATAACCCTACGCGTAAATCTCCACTGATATTCCATTTTTCTGTTCGTAGGTTTGGATCACAACTGTGATTTGCAAAACGAGATAGATTTCCCTTTGGTCCCGCATCAATAACTCTAAATATAGATTCAAACAGAACGAACTCGTTTCTTTTTTTTTGACTCACCGATCTTTGTCAAGTACAAGAAAATAGAAATCTTTAACATTATTTTTTCGGGCTAATTTAACACGGCGTTCTGTTTCTTCGTATGTTATTAATTCGCCGACGTATTCATTGACAAATTCACCCTAGATTAAATTTCATTTAATTAATTTATTGATATTACGAGATTATTTTGGTACACTTTACTTCTTTAATGGGAACTAATGCACGTAAACCCCAGCCACGACCAGCCGTCCAAAAGACTTGTTGAGCAGGATAATTACCTATAAGAATTTAATGAATGTGATGTTTTCTTTTTGATATTTAAATGACTTACGTTTTTGAAAACGCTATTGAATTTGAACAAAAGAAAATCAAACTATCAAATGAATCGATTGATTAACAAACATTTACCTGATTTTTACATTTATCACCTAGGCACAGTGAAAGAAAAATAAAACATGATTAATATTTGTACTCTAACTTTGCATGTAATGTATCAATGAACACGCACTCGAGTAGGCTAATTTACTCGTTTTTTCTTCTTCCGTGAACGTGTCTGATCAGTTTACTCAACGTTAGTAAATATCGAAGATTTGCTTTCAGAAACTTGTTAGACATCTAATCCCTGTATTGAGTTCCGAGATAAACTTTTTTCTAGGGTATTATGAGAGTTCATCTTTTTACTCAATATTTAATCCTTGATAATTTAAAACGAAATTCCATCTAATCACGGGATCATCAAGGACAAGAAAAAAGAAAAAAAAACTAACCAGCAGCACAAACATGTGGATGACATTCATATTTAAGCATTCGATTGAGACAATGTTCGTCTGAACTACAAGGATCAGGTTTATTTGGATCACAATCACATCGTGAAATATCAGCTAAAGGTACACGAATAATTTGACCATCACCAACTGGTTTCAGTGTCTGTAAAAAAAATCATTTTGAGAGAAAAAAACAAGAATGTAATGATGATGATTTACTTTAATATGTCGATAGACCGGCATTTGTCCGGTTTTATTGGAACTACGATCGATTAATTTCGATCGTCCATTTGTTTGCGAAGTTTTTTCTTGATCGTTTATGATCGATTCATCGGAATTCATTTCAACTGATTCATCATCGCTTTCATCACCATCATCATCGTCATCTTCGAATTCATCATAAACATCATCCAATGTCATTTCTTCAAGTTTTGTTGCTTCGCCATAGTTGTCCACGGGATTTGTTGAATAGAATTGTTTCAAACGAGCATACAAACGTTTAGCTTCACGAAAGCCTAATAAAACATTTGAAAATACAAGCAAACAATAATCATTTGTATAAATATCTACCGTCTTTAAAACTCTGTTCAGCACCATAAAAATCTCGTGAATCTTTCGATTTAACACATCGACTTTCAAACGAAAGATAATGATGTTTATTTGCCCAATAGAATTCTTTGGAACCAAAAAAATGTACAAGAAATTCTCCGACAGTTCGTTCTTGTGTGAGAAGATTGTCGGGTGCATGTCGTTCATGAAGAATTCGACTTGGCCACCATCTATTCAATCAACTCTCGAATTAAATCATTTTCTAAATTTTTTCCTACCGAAATTTGCCGATTTTAATCCAACAAATTTCGCCATAGAGTGGCTTCAAACCACGCGTACAATGGTCACATTTCCATGTTTGACTTTTGTTTTCATTATCTGTTGTTAAACATGACTGATGAACTGTTGTCGAACAATCTGAACAAACTAAACATTCAGTTGCGCGTGTGATTTGTTCGCATATTTGACAGTAAGGTGCCATTGGTTGACGTGCAGGTTTACGTTCTGTAGGCAAATGATTCGAACAACAAAGTGAAGACGAATACGATATCGAAAGAGAACCAGCTGGTAAACAACATTCATGACCATGATAAGCCGTCGGACAATATAAACACGTAAAAAGATGACCTAGAAAATCGAAATTGAATTCGAAATTTTCGTTTGAAGTTCGATAATCATCTACCGATGTTATCATTCGATCGTTTATGCAAACGACATGTTGAACAGACATGAAGAGGACAATAGTAAACATCGGGCGATGGTGAGGTGGTTAAACTGGAATTTTTCAAACAGGATGAATGATAGGTTCGATTACATTGATTAAATTGACATTTTAATTCATTATCGATGATCGATTGTTCGCAGAGAGTACAAGTCAAATGATCTGAAAGAATACAAATGATTTTTATTTGTTTTTCTTCAAAAAAAACTTGCTCGAACCAATGGAACAATCAGGACAAATGACTGTTTGTTGATCGTCGAATATGCCGATACATTCACGATGAAAATAGAATTGACATTTGCCTTGACATTGACTTGTATATGATGATAAACCACATGTATGACAAGCAGGATTATAGGCAATCTCCTGTTCTTCACTGTCGGTTTCATACTAAATAAAAAATCAAAATGAATTATATGTAAATATGGCGATTTTGTTTAGTCGAAATTACTTCGTCTTCATCATCATCTTCTTCATCTTCATCCATTGGTAGACTATCCACCGGTGGTTGTTCGTATTCCATCGATAGATTCATATCTGACGTTTGTGTTTTCTGAGAAACAGAAAAATTAATCGAGGAAAAAGCATATGATGAAATTCAATTTACGTTGCCGTAGGTTAGTTCGTTTGTAGTCGTCATTGGTAATGTGTCTTCTACAGACATTCGATGAATAGGCATCTGAAAAATCATCAAAGAAGGAAATAGAGCGAGGTTAAAATTCTATTGTTTTTTTAAAAAAAGAACTAAATTGAGATCTTCAAATTTGTGTTGTCAAACTACAAGGGGAAAAGATGATTTCATTTTATGTTCGTTAATTTATGGAACGAGTAAACCATTTTTGACTTCAGTTGCTTTTTCTTGACCTTTGAGTAATTCGATGAGTTTTAATGCGAAAACCATTGATGTAGCAGGTCCTTGACTAGTAACTAAGTGATAATCTTTTTCTTCTGTACCTAAAATTCATCATTTTCAATTGTTTTTTTTCTACAGAGATTTCAGAAGATTCAATGAGCTACCTTTAACTGTAAATTTACTATAACAAACAGCATTTGTCGGTGAATCGAGTTTATACGGTTGACCTTCGATAAATTCTTTTCGTACACCGGGATAACATGTAATTGTATGTTGATGATCAGCACCGACTTTATGTGAAACTAAAGCTCGCGGTCCGGCACAGATAGCTGCAACGACTTTACCATTTTGATAATGTTGATTTAAGATTTGTCCAACTTCAGCATTAGCAGCCATAGCTTTCGAACCTAGAATTTAAATAAACTGATGAGAAGAAAAGAAAACAGATTTTTCGCATTAGAAATTCACCATCATTTCCACCGGGGATAACCACGCAATCGTATTGGTTATTTTTAACTTCATTTAATGATTTATCAGGTAGAACATAGACATTTCGACTGCATTTAACTGGTTCTTTGCCATTGGTTTCAATTGAAGCAACATCGACTTCGATTTCAGCTCGTCGAAGAACTAAAACACGAAATCAACAATTCAGAAAAAGCCAAACAACAACAATTATTCATTCCAACCATCAATCGTTGTCACAGCTTCGATTTCTTCGGTACCAGTAGCAATAAAAACAAGAGCTTTTTTCGTCATCTAAAAAACACAGATCACAATTAGCTTGATTATATCTTCAGATGCTTGAATAAAAAAAAATCTCTTAAAGAAGCATATCAGCTCGAATATTCTTGACTGTCGATGAGCCTTGAATAATTTCGACGATTTTCAATGCAAATGCGAACGCAGTTCCTGGCCCTTGGCTGGTTAATATTTGATTTTGACCACTAGCTGTTTTCAATTCACAATGAAAGACCGGTTGATCAACAACCTTCAAAAAAAAAATATTTTTTTGTATTTCTCAAGTCTGTTTTTTCCTATTGAATTTATATACAAACATTATAATCACTTTTTAATTGTTCTTGACACTCGGGATAGGCCGTAACAGTAGCAACTTTCACGCCAATTTTATGTGCTTGAAGAACATGTGGACCTGAACGACAAAATGAAACGATTTTCAAAGATCATTTCGATTTATTTTACCAGCACAAATTGCAGCTACTAATCGTCCATTTTCATAATGTTGTTGAAGTAAATTTCCGACTGCTAGATTCTTTTCCATTAACTCGGTGCCTTTCTCTCCGCCGGGAACAATCACAACATCGAATTTATCATCAGTCGATACTTCAGTTATCGATATATCAGGTACAATAACCGTATCTTGTGCACATTTCAATGGTTCACGGTTACCATCGATTGAACTAACTGTGACTTTAATTCCCGCACGACGAAGAACCTATTTCCAAAAATAGAGGATAAATAAATCATTTCGAACTTCTGGTTCAATTGATTTTGTTTATTTACATCTAAAGTAATAACAACTTCACTTTCTTCGCTGCCATTTGCTAGTAAAAGTAGAGCTTTTTTCGATGTAAACATAGTGTTTTTCCTTTCAACGAACGAATATAGAAAATGTTCTCGTGTATACAAAGAATATGAATGAGTCATTTCATCGACCAATCGTAAAACCCTAGCAGCAGCAGCACCATCACATTTTCTTTTTTTTTCTCTCCTTCCATCATTCAAAAAACTCTCATCGTTGAAATAAATAGGCAACGTTCCTTCTGTTTTTTTTGTTCATCGACAGACAAATGCAAACGATTTTCATCGAAGAAAATCTCAATCAACAACAGATTCTTAATCTCTGTCAATTTATTCAAACACAAAAATGTAAATCATTGGAGTTTCGTCGATGTTCAATAGCAGATACGTAATAATAATCGAGTTTTTATTTTGAAATTGAAATTGTCAATAAGTTGATTTCTAGTGATTTCGATGAATTAATGAAATTTCTATCGAAAAACGGTCAATCGATTATCTCGTTTATTTTTAATATTCAAATGATTCATGAGCCGAATCGTTTTCTTCGATTTATTCAAATGCTATCGAATTGTTCGAATCTAGTGAATCTACGGTTTGACGACTGTTGATCCGTTTGTTTTTTTTCTATTCACGAGATTATTTTTGTAGAGTTCATGGAAATAATCTAACTGACGAAATGTTCACTCAATTGTATCGAATTCTTTATGAAAATTGTCCGAAATTAACTCTCTTAGATCTTGGAGATAATCAATTGACAAATAAATCGATTGTTCATGTATGTTCATTGATTTTACCTGATATAAAACGAAAAGGTTCGTCAGACAAACGAAAATTAAATTTCCTTTAAAAATAAATTTGTTTGTTATATTTTTAGGTTTAGAAGAATTAATTTTAAGTGCGAATCGATTGATAACAAATGCTGGTTGGACAGAATTATTCTTTTCGATATCATTCAACTCTCGAATTCGACGATTAGCACTGGATTATAACGCTTTTGATGGTACAACTGCTGGCATGCTTAGTATGGTCATAGCTTCAAGGTAACACCGTTGTCAATAAAATTGATCTAATTAATTTTCGATTTAGTCGAACATTAACTCATCTCGATTTAGAAAGTTGTAATCTATCTGAATATGCTGGACAATTATTTTTAACATTATTTACAAAATATCCTGTTAAACTTGAAGAAATTTATCTCGATCGAAATCCATTAATACTTGAATCGACACAAGTATTGATAAAAGAATGTTTGAGCTTAAAATCTCGACAGAATTCAATTTCAAGCGAACAACCATTGGTACAACAACTTCCTCCTATTCGACATGAGAATGGTAGTAATAATAATAACAATGATGATGATGATTCAACAAGTACAACGAGTACTATCAGTGCTCGAGTTGAACCAGTTAAATTAAAGAAGAAAACAAAGAAAAAATTAGTTCAACACGATTCAATGAAATTCGATGTTAGAGAGGAGACAAAAGCAGTTAGTTTTAGTCCAATTAAAAAACGTGAATTGCCAACGGAAACCAAACCTAAAGATGATGATGACAACGACGAAGAGATTGAAGAACTCTTACCAGTTGAAATTCAACCGCATGGTACAGTTGGACGTACGCTCTATTGGAATCGTATTTGATAGTTGTCTCGTCTTTTTTTTTCGTCTCGCTTTGAATTAATAACCGTCCATTTTTTTATTGCTTTTATTAACTACATGCTTTTGTCAAATATAATTTTGAATGAATAAAACTAGAATGTAAAAGAACAGTAAGAGCAATGTGTAGGGACATAAGAACAGAACGCAAGAGAACATACAAGAGCATTCGAGAACATTCGGGACATTGCTACAACTATCTAGCAGTTTAGCATAAAACGGGTATATATAGACATTAGAAATTGTTCAGTATTCAATCAATAGTTTCAACGCACACTCTCTCTCGATTACAATACAACAATGCCATTCTTTCCAATACAACGTTTTACTTTCATCGAAGATCCACTCGATCTTGGTTTAATTCCAACAGCTCTTGTTGTACAACCAAAATGTCATCGACATTTGACAAAACCGCATGCTGAAAAATTTCGTGTTCAACTTGATGTCAATGGTTTCAACCCAGAAACGATCAGCACGAAAATTGAAGGTCGAAAACTGATTGTCGAAGCCAAACAAGAAGAGCGACTAGAAGATGGCGACTACAACATTCGACAACTTCGAAAATCCTACGAACTTCCTGAACATGCAGGTAGGTTTCATAGCAATCGTTTTCATAAATCTATGTGTGTATCTGATTTAGATGAAAGCAAATTAACTTCGTTTGTTACACGAAACAATATGTTAGTTATTGAAGTTCCAATAAAAACTCCTGAACAAACTAATCAAAGTTTAGCACAATTCGGTCAATTTCTTGATCCATCGTTTGACTATGCTGGATTCGTCAATGGTTCTGATTTTCAACCGAAAATTATTGACAAAGATGAAAATCAAAAACAATTAGAAATGACCATTGGAATGAAAAACTTTCAACCAAACGAAATGAAAGTTACAGTCAAAGACAATGCCTTGATTGTCAAAGGTGAACATCGACAAGAAGACGAAAATGGTAGTCAACAATCGTTCTTCTATCGATCGATTATGTTACCACCTGGAACACAAGTCAATCAACTTGAGTCTCATCTAACAGACGATGGTCAATTAAAAATTCAAGCACCTTACATTGAACCCAAACAGCCAGCTATTGAAAATCAATAATCCTACTAATACCCTGTTAGCTATAAAGTCTAGATTTTTATGTGTGTTTTTTTGTTGTAATTTATTTAAAGCAATAAATAAATGAATTTAATTCATAATCTTCTTCTTGTTGAATTCTCATATACATGGAGCACGCGAAAAGTTTTTTCGCCCGGCTCTTCTGAAATCGTTGACGAAGAACTTTTGATAGCACCATAAGGTTGACATATATTTATGACTAGCGAGAACTCAGTATTCAATTCTGTGTTCACTCACCTTTGAGCTGGTTAGTAGAAAAAAAACGATAGAATTTTCTTGAACATTCTAGAAAGTTCTCGAACATGCTATGGAAATCCAGTGTTTCTACGACACTGGTATGTTCCAGAAAACTCGATAATCATTCATCATTGGCCTTTGTCGTCTTTAATTTTCGGAAACAAAGTGAACAGACAGACATACAGACACACATTGAACATTATAATATAGATGGTAAAACAAGAGAAAGATAGTTTTCATGCAAAAAAACAGACTTTTTGTCGTTTTTTCTTTTTTTTACTGTCCTAAATATTTTAGTAACTCAAAACAAAACCCGGCGAAAGATACAGCTTGAAAAGCTCTACAAACTGAATAGATAGTCAAAAAACAAAAAGGGAGAAAAAAGGATTTTCTGTTCGCTATCTTTCAAATCGAGCTTTTCATTCTGCATTTTACTGTCTATTTTGTTTTTTCCAAACTACTTAGTAAACAATTGAAAAATTACTTATAAAATGCGGCCTTTTAGGCCTCTATATGACATATTGAAAACTATCTGTGCTTGGTATAAAAGAAATAAGAATCTGAACTTTTTTTTGCACAGTCGTAAATATATCTGGGCTGTATCGTGGTATTATTAGTTCTTCGTCAAATCTTTTAGAACAGTTCGGCGAAAAGACTTTTCGCGTCCCCTATGTAATTATATAGAAATTTCTGGAACGTATGTTATGTTGACCCAACGTTTGTCAATAGAAAAAAGAGAACGAAAAAAATGTGAAGAGAGAACGAGATAAAGAGTGCGAGAAAAGAAAAAAAAGAAATTACAACGAGTATAGTGTGCATTCTAGAATGTTCGGGATCGTGCTACATTTATCTAGTTCATTATATTCGTGCCCATATAAATAGGAGTCATCCATCGACATTCATTCATAGTCAAAAAACAATTCAATTGCGATTTACGAAAACGTTTTCTTAACAACGATGGCATTCTTTCCAATTCATCGTTATCGTTTATTCGACGATCCATTTGATCGATTCTTTGGCGATCAACTTGATTGGTTCGATCCATGGCGAGACTTCGATACATATCCAGCAGCACTTTCTGCTCGACCAAATGCTTTTCGTTGGCTCCATCAACCACGATCATCTGCAACGCATCCAGAAAAATTTCGTGTTCAGCTTAATGTTGCTGGTTTCAATCCTGAAACCATCAATACAAAAGTTGAAGGTCGTAAAGTAATTGTTCAAGGCAAACAAGAAGATCGACAACAAGATGGCGATTATCATATTCGAGAAATTCGTAAAACTTACGAACTTCCTGAACATGCAGGTATGTTTCATATCAATTGTCTTTCGTAAATCTAGATGTACGTATATCTGATTTAGATGCAAGTCATTTGGCTTCATATGTTACGCCGAATAACATGTTGGTCATCGAAGCTCCAATTAAAAATCCGGAACAAGAAAAACGACTTGAACAAGCCAAAAATGATAATAAAAGTTTGGCACAATTCGGTCAATATCGTGATCCATTTTTCGATTATACTGGCTTCTTGGGTGGTTCTGATTTTCAACCAAAAATTGTTGACAAAGGCAATAATCAAAAACAATTGGAATTAACTGTTGGAATGAAAAATTTTCAACCAAATGAAATGAAAGTTACGGTTAAAAACAATGAATTAATTGTTCAAGGTGAGCATAAACAAAAAGATAAAAATCATTCTGAACGATCGTTCTTCTACAAATCGACAACATTACCACCTGGTACACAACTCGAACAACTTCAATCTCATTTGTCTGATGATGGTGTATTAAAGATTGAAGCACCTTATATTGAACCGCAGCAAGACCAAAAAGCAATTCAAAATCAAAAATAAACTAACTCATGAACTAAACTGAACTTTATTTTTTTCTGTGGTAGTTTTTTGTCTTTTTTTCGTGAAATAAAAATGATTAAAAATCATATTCATTTAGTTTATTTTCCTCTTACCAATAACTATGAATATATTAATGTCTTCCGTCTGCGATCGATCTCTATGATTCATATAGTAAACAAATGTATACTGTATGACACTCTGTGCCCTTCTAAAAATAGTTCTTGTGCGTTTGTATTTTAATTTATTTATTTATTAATTTGATCAATGTGATAAAATTCAATGGCGTATATTTACTTTAAAATACGTTTTTCTTTTCCTTTCTACGAAAGAACCTTGAGAAAGTTGTTTTCTTTTTGTTTATTGAAATGCTCGAATATACAAACAGACAACCAGAACACAAACAAAAAAAAATGGTCTAATAACATATGAAATTACAGGATTCTATATCTGAGAATAAAACATTGTAAAGAACCACTTGATAAATAATTATTTACAAAGCTTCTTTGTGAGCTTCTGCTTTGGCGTGATGCGCTTTTTCTTCAATTTTATCTCCAACAGCAGAGAATCCAGCTCCGACACGTTCGCCAATGGTGTTGTCTGAGTCCTTCACTTTTTCTTTATTTGCTTCATATGATGCACCACTTGTTACTTCTACAGAAAAAACAAACGATATAAAATGACGTTGTCGAAATTTCATCAATATACGAACCATGAACTTTTTCAGCGACGAAGTTGTAAGCATTGGAAATTGTATCACCAATTTGACCAATGACACCTTTTTCTTCTGCACCTTCTTTATAAGCTTCTTTTTTTGCTTCATGACCTTTTTCTTCGACTAAATGAAATCAAATTATCATAGATTTTTTATTTTCAATCGATAAAATCTCGTACTTTTATCTTTAGCAGCATCGATACCATGACCGATACGGTTGCCTGCAGATAAATTTTCGTTTTTAGCAGCTTCTTTGTTTGCTTCATACGAAGCACCACTTGCTACTTCTGAACAAGTAATTCAATGAAAATCGAGTTCAATATATATATTTTTTTTCGTCCATACCTTTAACTTTTTCTGTAGCAGCATTGGCAGCGTCTTTAATATTTTGCATGATTGGTTATATTGAATTTGCATTGAAATGTAAAGTGTAGAGTTGAGTTGAGTTTGTAGAATGAAATCTAACAGTGAATCGCTCGTGTATTTATACTCGCCAATCCGATGTACTCTCCGGTTTAGAAAGAGAAAAGAACAAGCGAGATGGCGTGTTGAGTCACATGTTTGCTCGTGAATACGCAGGCGTATAGTTTACTGACGTACACGTGCAAGGGGTACATTGAGTATAATAGTAAATATTCATTCACTGGTTGACATTCAGAAAGAAAAAAAAACAGAAAAAATGTCTATTCAATGTCTTCGTTTTTATTATTATATTATTGAGTTTATTATCGACCTATGGTGAAGTTGTAAATCGATAAGTCCTAGTTGTATAACTTCGTTTTCGAAATCGAAATTTTCTTATTTGTATATCGCATAATTACAATCCAGACATATGTAATCTTTAGTATATCGATTTCAATGGATATCCAATGTCGAACTTAAATTACCAACACGCAGCGTCATATTCCTGCTCTCTACTGCCATCTTTTCTTATGTTCAATAGCAATACTTCATAGAAGTTCACCATTGACAACATGGTTTACTAGTAAATAAACGAACGAGTCTTCAAATTTCCTTCCATTCAGCAAACAATCTCATTCCACTCAATATGGTAGGAGAAAAACAAAGATTTTTCTTTTCGATTTTTTATTTTATAATTGAAAAATAGGCTACAGCAACAACTACACAAGCGAAACGAGCGGTACCCACTGGTGTTGGTAAAAAACGTTCGGCGACTTCTCGACCTGAATTAACCGAAGAACAAAAAACAGAGATTCGCGAAGCATTTGATTTATTTGATGCTGATGGTTCAGGCAATATTGATGTTAAAGAATTAAAAGTAAATCAAACTTTGTTCGATTTTATTCAAACGACGAATGCGTTCATTTAGGTGGCAATGAGAGCATTAGGTTTCGAACCAAAAAAAGAAGAAATTAAAAAAATGATAACTGATATACAGAAAGAAAACGCGAGTAAATTGACAAAAGTTAATCATGAATTGATTTGATAAACGATCTTATGAATAGGTTCGATTGATTTCAATGATTTTCTTCAAATAATGTCTCAAAAAATGGCTGAAAAAGATTCGAAAGAAGAAATTTTGAAAGCTTTTCGGTAGAAATTATTCGTTTGTTTGAATTTTCTAGTATTTTTATTTTCGAAATTTAGACTTTTCGATGACGATACGACAGGCAAAATTTCATTTAAAAATTTAAAACGTGTTGCAAAAGAATTGGGAGAAAATTTAACTGACGAAGAATTACAAGTGAATTCTTTTTTTTCTTCTAATTTTTCTTCATTTGAAATTTTTTCTTCGACAGGAAATGATCGATGAAGCCGATCGTGATGGCGACGGGGAAATCAACGAACAAGAATTTCTTCGTATTATGAAAAAAACCTCTCTTTATTAGTCTAGATGTTGTAGAAATAAAAATGTAATCTTGTCAAATAAAACCAAAGCAAATCTGATTGGTTTATCTGTGTAAACGTACATGTCTTATTTCTTCTTATTATTATTATTCATATTTAATATATGCCATGATTTTTTTTTCGTCCGAATATATAATCACTTATGCGGAACGGTTTTCGGTGCAGACTGAAAAGGTACACATATACATTTCTTTTCTTTTCTACAAATATAAACACGTGAAGTGAATAGTAAATGATCGATTCGTCATACAGGTTTCTTTTTCTGTTTCCTTGATCTTGATGAAGAAAAAAAAAACGAAATATATTTTGTAAAGGTATAGACCATATTCATATTAAATATTTATTACCATGGGAAATATCATGCATCGTTCGTCATCGTCATCGAAAAAACGTTTGAAACAAGAGAGACAAAATCAGTTGCGAAAACTAGACACAATACCTGAAGGAGAGCAAACAGTGATTTCAACTAAAACTGCTCGAACTAGTCCGAATGAAAGTATACAGAGAGCATCGACTGAATGGACAAAAACTATTGAATTGCAACAGCCAATACAGACTATCAATGGTTAGATTTTGTTGTTTTTCGATTTCTTGAGAGAGTACACTAGCAAATGAAATATCCGTTTCGTTTTTGTTTGGAAACAGATCTGCCCGGTATATCTCTGACGCATGCAAACCAATATCCTGCAATGCAAAATGATATCATGACACAATCATGGTCATCGAATTATAATACCAATGGTCTTGCAATGACATCAATATCCTACGATCCAAATCAATATCTTTATAATAATACGAATAAACTGATTTTAAATCAAACTCAACAAGTGCCACAAGACGAAACTCTCGTAAGAAAAGTTCAATTTGCTCATCCAATTCAACAGCAAATGTCAGCAAAAAAACCTCTAACAAATACGCAATCATGGCATGAAACAACACCAGTAACAAATACAGATCTAAATAACAATGGATTTGCTAAGCAAGAAGCGATACCAAATAGACCTTCACTACATCGATCAGGAGCGACGAGTAAATCGACAACTATACTATCTAATTCATCGATTGAAAAACCGATTTATGTTGATATTGATCATCGAGCAACATTGGCCGGACGCGGACAAACAACAGCACATCGTCGTCCACCAAAAAACAACACTAAAAATGCATCTGAAACGACTGTGACTAATAAAAAACGTTTGCACACTAATCATGCTCATCATCCCGGGCAAAAAATGAATCATGAATCTAATGAGTCACCACCTACCAAAGTACAATCATCAATACAAGATAAATCAGGAAATTCAATTCGTCAATTAACAACAACTTCGACATCAACAATCGTACCAACAAAATCAGTTTCTAATCATGACCAATCGACGTCGACTGAGAGCGAACGTAAAACAGCTCGAACACGAACGAATCGTTCGGTTCAACAGACTGATCAACAACCACTGAGTGAGAGCGAAGCGAAATCAACTCGAACTCGAACTCAATTGAAACAACAACAACAACAACAACAACAACAAACAACAACAAATCGAAATCGTTCATCACCGTTAAATGATCGAGTACGACGAGTTGAAATCAAACAAACAGATGCCAATTTTCAACCAGGACAAAAACAACCGACAACAACTAATCTAACTCGTACACGCGTGTAAGTAGTTTGAAAATAGTTTCTCGTAGCAAAAACTTTATTTTTGTTAAATATTGAAAGAAAAAAAAGCATAATAAACGTGCATGTCTATCAATCGACTATTCACTTCTTAGCATCGTCAATTTTATAGTAGATTTTCCATTTTCGTTGGTCACATTTATTCAGCATAACCAATCGATTTTGATTTTTACTGTCAAAATCTTTTAAAGTTTTATTCAATGATATAATTGGAGTTGTAAATGATGCATCCGATGGATAATGATCATCGCCAGGCATAACTAAGATCATCGCTTCAGGAATTTTATAACATATGCCTAATAATCGATCTGTATGATGATCGACATTCTTATCACAATTAGATAAATACTCGACTAATTTATCAAGTTGTTGAAAACGAGCCAAACGAGATAGTTCGAGTATTTGTGGTGGAAGAAAGTTCAATGAACTGTTCTGATAACCGTTCATCGCAGTATCTGGTTCGGACCACTAGAAAATTATTTAAGAAAAAAAAAGAAGTAAATATTATTTTATATCTTTTGTTTTTCGAACTTCAGCAGAAAATGACTCATTATAATCTTCATCAATTGAACATGGATAAATTGTTGATAATGGTGCGATGTAAAATATCGTATCAAATCGAATTTTAGCGATTGCTGCCGCTAGATATTGTGCCCATTCGAATAACGAATGAATATCAGGTTGTAAACGAAGTTGTTGACACATAACGAGAAATTGAGAAGCATCCTGGCGAATTTTATCACGCCATTGATTCGCATCCGTTGTTGAAAGATTGCTGATTGTTGCGTAGCTGATTTTGAAATCAGAATCAAAATGAATCGAGAATGTTATCGATTGAACTTACGATGAATTCGGTGATGATGATGATTTAGCTAGTAGCAGACCTGTTTCTTCGAATGTCTCTCGAATTGCACATAGACGAAAGGCAAGACCTGGATATGGATGATCGATATCTTTGTAGATATCGGCATTCTTTCGAGAGTATCGATCGATATTCACTAGTGATGACAGATATTTTGGCCATTCGAATGATAAATCGAATGGATCGAGTTTACCACCCGGAAAACTGGAAGAGACACACAAAAATCGATTCCATAACAACATAACCAATCAAGTCTCTTACGCTGATATATCCGGTGCAAAACGCATTTTTGGTGAACGCTTTAACAACAAAGTCGAATAATCGAAC
>ERZ781399.1514-NODE-1514-length-20514-cov-3.696662_pt1 | contig 20514 bp, 26 predicted proteins | sample MGYA00511014_ERZ781399 | MGnify/ENA primary metagenome ERZ781399 (study PRJEB29847, sample SAMN06458254) | wastewater metagenome | isolation source: Wastewater bioreactor | place: South Africa: Cape Town | study: EMG produced TPA metagenomics assembly of the...
AGCCCGAAATACAAATGGAAGAAGGAACGAAATAATTCTATCTCACGCAAATTCAAAGTCTAATGAATAAAGTCACGAGGTAATTGATTCGCCTAAACGAAATTTGAGTCAAGTCATGGCTTTTTTTTCTTTGCTTTAGTTTACAAGATGAATGTGATCGATATCTTGTTTCTCAGCAAACGAATGTCGATCGTTTGGAAACATTAAAAGAAATTCGATTAGGTTCACGTGCCTATCTCGGCCGACAAATGGACGAGATTAATCTTGAAATCAATCATTTAAATCGACAATTACGAGAACTCGATGATTTGAAAGAAGCCGAACGTTCGGAATTAACGAAACAAATCACCGAATTACGTACAAGAGATTTACAAGAAACACGAGAAAAATATGAAAACGAAAATCATATCCTGAGATCGAAATTGAACTCATTAGAAGAATTAAAAATGCGAAAAGAAAGTTTATTAAATGAAATCAATCAGCTAGATGAACAACTAAAACAACAAGACCATGACTATCAAGAAGATGTTTATCATCGAGAAAAAGCAGCTGTTCTGGAAAAAGACCGGTTATTTTGTAGAAGAATATCGAATTGAATTATTGTTTTTGTATTTAGATTACGAAAGGAAATGTTAAATCAAGTCAGTGATTTATCATCGGAATTTCGTCGTGTATCGAAAATGCAAGTCGTTCAAACAACACGACAGATTATTCTCGAAAATGTTCGATTGAACAATCAAATGGTAGCGATGGAAACTGATTACAATGATGTCGAAGCTAAAAACGGCAAATTTCGTGATCAAGTAAATGAATTTTCGTTGTTTCTTCGTCGAATTATCATTGATTTTCAATAGAAAAAATTGAAAGCATTAGAACAAAGTTTACTCGACGAACGTGAACGAATGATGGCAAAAAAGAACCGTAAAACTTATCAATTAATTGAAAAACTCACCGAAGAATGTACGCAAAATGAACAATTTATTGCGAATCTCGATGAGAAACTCTCGTCGTTTACGTATACGCAACAATTAATCGATGAATTAGAAGAAGTTCATGACAAAGCCGAGTAGAACAATATTTTCTTTCATTTTTTGAAATAAAAACAATTGATTTGACTTAGAAAACGTCACGATCAAGCGTTAGAAGAAAACGAATTACTGCGACGAACGATTGCACAACGTGAAGAAACACTTTCCAAATGTGAACACGATATGGACAAAGCGAAGCAGGTTATCGAATATACAATTCTCGCTTTGAGTGATGTTCTACAAGTTTGTCGGATTAAATTTCATTGAATTTCATGTTTTTTTATTATTATTATTTATTTCTGAAGAGTTCATCAAACACTAATCGAACAATCGATGTGCGTTTACGAGCGTTCGATAATATTCTTCAATTACTCAATGTTGCTACGCAACTCGGCATTGGCCCGAAATTAAATGAACTAGCTGCTAAACAATCTGATGATTTATTATTAAAACCAACCGATGAACAAATTCTCTCCTCGCCAATCCAACCACTCGGTGCATTGAGAAAAGTTAAAAGTAAATCTGTTGCTGTTCAAACAAGCATCTCGAATCGAGTTCGATTAAATTCTCGCTGTTTAATCAATCGAAAATTGCATTTTTTTTTCGCTTTTTAGAATCCGTTGCCATACAATCTTGAAGAGAATTCCTCGTCCATTCCAATTCAAACAACATTTAAAAAACGTCGACCATCGTTACTAACCGCTTGAGTAGATTTTTATACTCATTGTGCAATTCGATTATTTTAATAAATTCTCCTTATTTACTAAAATTTGACTTTTCTCTCTTCTTTTTCTAGATTTAATTACTTTTTGTATTGCAAAACAAAATGCCTCCGAAAAAAGGAAAAGGTAAAGGTAAAAAAGAGAAGAAAGCACCAGCTGTGCCCGAATACGTTCCCGAAAAGAAACTAAGCGAAAATGATAAAAAATTCTATACAATGCAAATTGAACTGCTCGAAAAACAATTCGAAAAGTAATTCAATTCAACAAAACAAACAAATGAACGTGAAATCTTCGAATTTAGATATCAACAACGATGTGAAGATTTAAAACTTCGTCAACAGTCCGAACTCGATCAAGTCAAAGCGTTGGAACAAGATTTTGAAATGTTAAAATACGCCAAGAAACAAGTCGAATTAAAAGAAGAAGAAATAGCTGATCTCAAAGATCGTCTTGTCGGATTAGGACAAGCGAAAGAAATGGAAAAGGAAATGCTGCAAAAGCAATTGAACGATCTCAAAAACGAAATTCACGATCTACGAGAACGATACGAATCAGAAAATAGCGATTTACGTACGAAGGACCTGCATTTTCATCGGATGTTAATCATTTTTTTGGTTGTGCTTTTAGGAAATCAAGTCGCTGATTTAGAAATCTTTCGAGCTAAACAAGATAGTTTTCTCGCTCGACGACAGCAACAACTCGACACACTTCAATTTCGACAAGAAGAACAAGTTCGAAAACTTGAAAGTATCAGAAAAAAAGATCAAACAGATCGAGATCGGTAGGAGAGAAAATCTTCAACAAAAAAAAACCTGTGAACCGTTTCGATCAGTTTGAAAAAAGATATGATTCAAAAAATGAATCATGTTGCCGCTGATTTTCGTCGAGCATCGAACAAACAAATGGCTGAAACAACCAAACGAACGATCAATGAAAACGCTCGTATCGAACAAACAGTCAACGATATGGAAGATGTTTCCACTCGAGTTCATAACGAAAATGAAAATATGCAGGATACAGTAAAAATAAAAGTCAAATAATCAAGATTTCACTGTTTTTGTTTTTGTTAAGAATAAACATCTCAAGACGACGATTCAAACATTGAAAGACAAAGAACAACAACACGCATTTCAACATGCGACTTCTGCTGAAGTTTGTTTTGTTCTTCGAAATTTTAAGATTGAGATTTCACTTTGATTTTCTCAAGATTATTCAATTGCTAGCTAATATGCTGCAAAATCAAGAAGAAATCATCGTTAAAAAACAAGAACAAGTCGCGCAAATGGATGTTGCCGAACGGCGAATGAAAGAATTGCGTTCATTAATATTTAATAACGAGTAATTGACATTGAATGAGAGACGAGTCGAGATTTTCTTGTGTCTAGAAAAACTTATCCCGAACTTCGACAAGAAAAGAAATTGTTCAGCGAAAAAGCCGAACAATTGAGTCGATCGATCGAAGAGAAAACGAAAGAGAAAGCCGTTGTACTTTCGAATCTTCGACGAGCTGTACTTTTAGTTACTGAATCACTTAAAGTCGGCGAAGAACCCGAGAAAACAGCGACAGGAAATCTATTCAATGAACTTTTCGAGATTTTAACCAGCACAGAAGAGATCGAATTCGATGAAGAAGACGAACGAAAACTCTCGGAAATCAATCTCAATCAAGGAATTTTGAATATCAAGTAAAAATTTAATGTTTTTGATGAATTTAATTGATTATTAATTCTATTCGAAAACAGAGATCCAGGCAAACGTCGTGATGATCTTTCATATAATCTTGGTGATATCGGTTTTGTACCTCGTCGTGATGCTATTTTACTAACAAATGTCGATAAAATGCAACAACAAGTGTATCCAGCACGTGAACGTGATACGATTCGACGTGCTGCTAAAGTTTCTGTTGCCGTTCAAACGCCCGGTCTAAGTCGCGTGAGTTTATAATCGATCGACTTTCTCGATTGAATTCTATTTGTCAATCAATTAGGGCTCATTTGGTTCGGACGTGTCAATCAATCGTCTCGGTCCGTATGACAATACAATTAATCCTTCGACACGTGAACAATTTTCTCGGCCAACATTCGGTCCGAAACCTCGTATACCCCCTGGTATATCAGCAACGAATCGCGTTGTGCAATATCTTTTTTGATACGAGAAAAGACAAAGAGAAAAAAAACGAATCAATAAATAACATAGAAGAGAGGAAAAAAGGACAAGGTTCAGAATAGATATATGTAATCGAAAGAGAGAGAAATCGTTAATGTTGCAAAATTAAAATTCAAGGCGTTTGTCTGACATTTTGAAATTGAAAAGATAGAGAATCTATTGAAGTTCAATCGTACCAATGTATTATCGTTGTTGTTGTTGTTGTTGTCGACTGAAATGCTGTTGTTCGCTCATTCTCATCGACATTTCTTGTACTTCTCTTGCTTCATGTAGACATCGATCGAAATCGTCTTCATCGTCATGTTCATAGAATTTGACCGTAAAATTCGATGTCATACTTTCATCGTTGATTCCACGTTGTTGACAATTGCCAACACTCATACGTTCTTGATTGGAATTTCGTTTGTATTCAACAGTTCGAATATTTTCATTGGGAATATATTCGAATGGAAGATGTTGAACCGTTCGATTCGGTTCGCTGTTCATTCGTTGATGACGTGGAACAACAGTCGAATATTCGACAGTTGACATTGGACACGAAAGTTGTTCGCCATCGGCAAGATTTCGAACGGTTAAACGTTCTCGAAAACGTTCTTTGATCTTTTCTCGATAACTTCTCGGTTCAACACGTCGTTCTAACGTATTTTCCAATCGCCAATTTTCATCGTTGGCAGTATAATATTGTTGTTGTTGTTGTTGACATTCATCATTGTAAACTTGTCGTTTGCAAAGATCGCAATCAGAAAATGATTTCGGCAATGAACGACGACGATTAGGATTGTAGTTCGATGCATAATCGACTGTGCCATAGGGACGATAGGTGACATTCGTTGTTGTCGAACGGGTACGATAGGGTATCGATGCATGATGAAGATCGTATTCGCTTCGACTTTCTTGATGATATCGATCCATATTTTGAGCAAATTGCGAATTCGAAAATGTCTGATTTGTACTTGTACGAAGATAAGAGTTTATAGTTGGACCGTTGATAGTTGGAGGTGTAACCAATTGAGAACGACTCGATGCACCACTAGTATCGAGATATCGACTTGAGAAATCTTTGCTTGTCAAAGTTTGTAATGATGTTTGATGTTTACGACGACGTCTGACAAAGAGAAAGACAAATAACAGAATTTGTTTTTGAAAATGAAAATATTAAAACATACTGAAAGAAAAGTGCGAGAATAATTATTAATAAAAGTAGAAGAACATAAGCAAATATAATTGGTATTATTATCCAAATATCTGAAAAACAAAAGAATCGATTTCAAATTCGAATGTTTTTTTTTCTTTTCTATAAACAACTTTGAATTCTCGTCCATCCAGCCGATTGAATTCGAACTCGTGCAGTAGTTGTTGATTGAGTTGTTGTTGTCGTCGTCTGTGTAGTCACTGCTGGTGGACATGGATCGGTAAATGAACAAAATGGTATCGTATAAAAATAGAGTAAATAATTCGTCGATTGAGGTGAATAGATATTGCCCGGAAGAAATGTTATTTTCATTTCATAAGTCGATATAGCCACTCGTTGCGTCGTTTGATTGCCATTCAATGTTATATTTAATATTGTAATACCTTCAGATGAAACACTTTCAATTCGTAATTGATCGAAATTTAATTGTCCATTGACAATATAGAGAACGGTTTTATGATATGGACGAGCATAGATTGTTGTGAAACACGGTATACGAACAGTTTGTAGAGGATAATTTCGTGAGTAAATAAAACCGTAGTCATTTGTTAATGAACCATTTTTACAAATGTCACATTTCGTTTGAATATCGCGTTGATTCCAAGTTGGCACGCAATGATAGACGATTTCAGTTATGGCTTTGAATGCACATGAACTTCGATCACGAATTTGATAAGCAGGAATATCTTGACATTGAGATTTGCCATTACATAGTGTGTTTATGTAGCGAAGATCGTAGTTTTGACAAGGATGTGAAAGATCAGCTTGACATGAGTTCGGATCTTGACCAAGACGAGCTGGAAACGAACGAATATAGTCTATAGATATTAAGTATAAAGGTAAATTTGATATTGGCCATTGATTGGACTCAGATTTTTGCGGACATTCAATTGATATTAGAGAACTCGTTGGACAAATTGTAACAGTTCGATTTGGTAATTCAAATTCAACAACTAAAAGAGAAGACAAATTCTGTTTCGATTTTTCAAATCGGAAAACTAAACTTACATCTCGCATTGATAACATTGCCAATGGCAATGAGAATAAAAATGAATTGATTTCGAGTCATGAAAGTTTTTTTTTGTTTTTCTTTATCTCATCTCGTCTTGATCATGTTTCATTTTTTGACTAACTGACCATCGATTGGTATGTGTCAATGTCTCGTTGTACGTGTTCAATTGAAAATTATGTCAAATGAATGATCCTTTCTGTATTAACAAAAAAAAAAGATAAAGACAAAAGAAGAGAAAGAGAAAAGGCCGCATAGATGATGCTACTCATCTTCGCCTACATCATCTACATGCACTCACATACACACACACAAACACCTCCTCGTACATCTGTGCACACGTTTCTTCTTCTTCTCTCGTCTTATTACGTCGACATTTTTAAATAAATGACATGCATTGAAACAAAGAGAGATACTACTAATCCTTTTTCGACGAGATCAACTACGCCGATGACAAAAACTAACAATGAGAACAATCATTCATTGTCATAATTAACTATTTTACTAGATCACATAATTAAGATCATAGACTGAAGTTAATTGGACTTGTTAATTGACTTATGAGCAGATTTTGATTAAAATATGTTGTTTCTTTTTCCCCTGCTAACTGATAAATACAGTTCAAGGTTGAACTCTTGATGTGCTGAAAAGATGAACTATGAGCTGTATATTTGCACAACTATTTATACATCGATGCCCTTTAAAACGGTAGAAAAAAAGTGTTTAATTGTCTTTTAAATATACATATATACATATAGTTGAAATGATGGATAGATTTGATTGTACAGAGATTAACGAGAAGGACAAACGGAATAACCTTTATATGTGATATCTTGGTTAATAATAATTTTTTATTAGTTTTAACAAAACAACAGAAAAGTAGAAGCATGAACAAGAATGATTGCAGTCACATCCGTTTTTTGTTTTTACAACTCTTCCAGAACCAATGGCCCGAACATTGCTTTGGAGATTCGCTCAAAAATAGAGGAACATATTCTTCTAAGCCCGTTTGATAAAGACAAATAGCCAATATCCATTTTAACACATATAGAGCCATTGGACATAAGAATAGACTGACTGCAATCAATATAATGAGGTTTTTGACAATAGTAACTAAGGCTATTGTGAGTGCGAAAACCATCTGAACCATATTTCCATTCAAAGCTCCCATAGCGATTTGAGTTGATGAACCGATCAAACGGTTCACAATAAGTGCATAGATGCCAATAATAATAGCAAAAGTAAGTCCCAAACAGACAAGTTGAATCAATTTATTAAAATCTGTTTTAGTTGCAACAATACTTGTTGGTAGCCATAGGCCAATGTGTGAACCAAATGCATTCCAAATTGTAGAGACACCTTGGAAAATAGAAAATATAGCTTTAAACCAGCCTATCATTTTCGATGTTAAATATTGAAATAATAGTTATTCGTAATTAAGTAGAATATTTTGTTTGTACATGAAACAATTGTATTTATATAGGATGTTGTTGGTTTTTTCCGAAAATAATTTGAGGATCATAGGTCGCGTTCTTATCTATTTTTTATATTTATTTCTCATCACTATGATCACGACAAAATGAGACATTATTTGGAAAGAAAAGAAGGAAAAATAATGCGTGTCCTCTCTACATTCTGGTATTTTGTAATTTGATTTCAGTTTAAAGAAGGTGTTAGAAAGTGTTTCTTCGTCATGATGTCATCAACATGATATATATCTTTTTTTTTCGTTCTTTTGAATTTTCCCTTTCATTTTTGTCCCCAGGTCACTGAGATTTTACTATTGAAACATCCTTTCCGGTCGCATATACAATTTATTCATTCTCACGAATAAATCAGATTGAGATCTACCATCTATTCTTTCATCTTACAAAGAATATCGATACTCGATATCAAACAATTATTTATCCCTTAACGACCGATGGGGTATTTTTTGAGTGTGGGGAGAAAGTGACCATACTACTAGAGATCATAGACCCTACATATGGTCATAGTATAAGCAAAAAAAAAGATTTTGTTTTCTCATGGAGATACGGAATGTCCCTTGTAAGGGACATTCTCTTTAAGACACTGTATCATAGCAGAAAATCATTTTAAGACTTCAAATTGGGTTTTGTAATGTATTCGGACGTAATACTGATTAGTATCAATTACAAAAACATAAATGCGTCCCATATCCGCGGATGTACGCCATTTTTTCTTGTGAAAATTAATTTAAAAAAAACATAATTTTAATTATTTCGTTCAATAGCTAGTCAAAAGACTTTTCTTAGCATATTAGCGAACTATCGATCTATCTTAACTTTTAAAACTAATGGGCGTTATGTTTGAAAGGTCCAAGACGTTTTAATACTCTGTAGAATGATGTCCTCTAGAAGGGACATCAGGTCGTAAAGGGTTATATTTATATATATATATATGATTTAATTTTCAAAAAAAACCAACAAAAGTAAATACAAAAATTATTGATAAATCTTTAAAAATGCTTTAATTTCTGACTGACACGTTGGACATGATGATAAACCATGAGCACAGATGACACATGCCGATAGATGAGTACATGGAATAAATACTATAGATCGTTGATTTCTGGAACATACAATACATAAACTTGAAGATTGGTCAGTTGAATTTTCATCGGCCATATTGACTGCTAACTAAGAATATCTGAAACTCCAAATGATTTCATAACAAAGCGCCCTCAATCTATCAAGGGTCGAAGTCGATATAAAATGACGTCACGAGAACTTTTTTCTTTCTGTTCTCGAACATATTATGTTTGATGAGTAATCGCTTGAGATATTATTCATACATATTAGTATAAAAAATCAATGTGTCTCTGCAAAGAGGAGAAAGAAGAACATTCAGGAAAGATTTTTATACTGTCATCTGCTTCAACAAATGAATCATAGCCACGTAGAATAATTTCATAATCATTTGTAACGGTTGCGTTGGAATGATGAAATCTATTGTGATTACATAATGCTTGCGTGTCATTTCAGTCATCGAACATTTCTAACTAAACTAATTTGAATAATAAACATTAGTTTCTAGATTGAGTATTATATTTATTGAGGATAAATATTGATTGAATAATTATATAGAAATGACTAGTAAGTATGATGAATCATCATAGACACGTGTTTCAATAAGAAAAAAATCGACGTTTTCTTTTACAGGTGAATATCGACAACGGCCATTCATTCAAAGACAAAGAGCTCTTATAGATTCAGACATATATAGAACAGCTCGTTATAATACTTACTCGTATTCGCCATATTCGTTTTCTTATCGTCGGCTATTATCCCATGCAGGTTTTTCGTACTGCATTGTCAATCGTCGAGTTATTTGTATGTGTTGTGGCTTGATTTGTGACAAATGGAATGAACAATCAGATGATCCGTGCGAAGTGCACGAAAGGTTAAAACCGAGGTGTCCGTTTGTTCAATCAATGTCTTGTTGTCATCCATGGCGATTCGAACAAATCATACCATCGGCACCAAAACATATCGATTACACAGATAAATCAAAACGTTTAGAATCATTTCCATTTGAACAATTTTCATTAAAATATCAACTTGCTCATGCTGGATTTTTTTGTGAAAATGATCAAACTAAATGCTTTTACTGTGATGGTTCATATGAATATTGTCAATCGAACAAACCACCTCTTGCCGAACACATTCGATTGTTTCCATTTTGCCCTTATGCTAGAAACTTATGTGGTGAAGACTTATTTCATAAAATTCAACAATCCATTGAAAGTGAATATCACGCTATTGAAACTTTGCCTGACAAACCAGAGCCTATTCTGAATACGATCGATAGGTCTATGAGGGTATATTTACTTGGAAGTCATCAGTTCTCACAAAATATTGTCAGTAGATGTCAAGAAGAGCAGTGCAAACTACGATGTAAGATTATTTTCTTGGACTTTCTTTCAATGTATTAGATTATTGATTTAGATAAAAATTTTGACAGCAGCGTTGATCTGCTATGTGCTTGTCAAATTCTACAAAAACAAGAAGAATTAACTGTGTTAGGTCATTATGAAGTCGTCATTCCAAGTGTAGAATTACAGCACATTTATGAAAATCCAGCTCGTCTACCGATAATTAACTCTGCTGAAACCTATGAAGGTAAAAGTGAAATACTTTTACAAACAAATGATCTTATATTTTCAATCTATGCTAAGATCGATTACAATCATTTGATCAAACTATTGAAACTCATGCAGTCAGACAATCAGGTAGAAATAAACATTTATATGTAACGTTTTTCTACGTTTCTTTCGAAATCATAGAAAGTCATAGACAATTTATCGAAAATGAAAACGATGCAGTTAGACGAGAACGCTCGTTTCATAAAAAATCTGAAAATCGACCAACAAAGAACGATTTGTTCAAAGGTGGCTGGCTTAATTGTGATACTAATAATGGCACTACTCAATGCTTGTATTGCCATGTCCAATATTCTCAATGGAAGACAGGTGATAATCCTTTGGCTATTCATCAATCTTTAGCACCTTTGTGTCCATTCGTACTTTCATCAAATCCATTGACAACGAATGAAATACAAAAAATTCAATTAAATGAATACTTTACAGATGAAGTTATTCAAAATGCTGCATCTCAGCCGTACAACGGTTTGACTCCAGCAGCCTATGATGATGTAAAATCTATGATTACAAATCGACTAATGTCTTTCGATGCTCAATCAGATGACATTCAATTAGATGTAGCCAAATGGGCGAAGAATGGTCTTTGCTATAATGCTCAAAATAGAACCATTGAATGTTTTTACTGCGGACTGAAAATAAGCGGAGTTCTCTATAATGATCGTCTTCGTATCGGCGTATTCAATTGCGTGCATTGGTTATCGTCATGTATGTACATAAAACAATTAAAGGATCGTGATCCAGTTGCATCGACATGCAAAAGTAAATAATAAAAAATTATTCAATACTCATTTTTGCTTTTCTTTCTTTCTTCTTTCTTAGATTCTACTCAATGTACATGGTGTATGTCCGCACCAAGCAGTCTCGTTGCTTTACCATGCCGGCATTTATGTCTCTGCTTAGAATGTAGTAAAATCAAAAGATTCTGTCCAAAATGTGATCGAAGTGTCACAAGCTATGGAACTGTCTATTGTTCTTAAAAAGAATAAAACCAGTGCTATTTGGCATTCTTGTTTTTTTTTATATAAATGTAATCACGAGTATAAACAAAATAAAATTTTGTGGTTGGGTGGGTGGAAAACAAAAAATAACTTGTTACTTCAGTTGAATATTCTTAGTAGAGCGTTAATCGTTGAACCACATTTTGGACATATTTTCAAACCATGTCCACATACCACACAGGCAATAAAATGACTGCATGGTATAAATGCTACTTCTCGTTGTCTTTTTGAACATATAATGCACAGATTTGTAGATGTTTCTGCTAAAACTTGCTCAGGTTTTTCATTAGATTGGGTTTTTTTCAATGTTGCCATTCGTCGATTCTTCTCTTACATACCGATCAAATATCACTCGTAAACTTTCCAAGCTGATGATGACACTGTATCTTTATTCGATTATAATTTACCAATAATAAACTGTGTTTTATTTTCTCGATTAGTTTCAATGAAATATTTAATTCTATTCAAATACTATTTCTATTTGTAATATTATACTTTTTCTCCTCGTTAAAATTTCGTTTGTCAAGATGTCACCTCTGGTATTTTCATACGAATCAAATAGAAGATTTTTCAGTATTTATGGAAAACGAAATCTTTTGAGTAACAAAAGAAAACAAAACAAAAAAAAAAGAAAGATAATCACTAGAAACAATAACAAAAGAAAACATATTAATTATTGTTATCATCAAGTTAATTTCGTAAGTATATCAAAAGCACCAGTACCACATCGAACCATACGTCCAGTGACTAATCGAGATGATGGTGATTGCAAATCTTCATGTTCACCATGCAAAAGTGCTTCTTTCAAATAACTAGTCGATGTTTCGAATGTAATCTTTTGTAACGGACTTGCATTTGTCTTCAAACCAATTCGATTACATGGTTTATAAATTCCTTCATACGTCATATAATCAGCTAACAATGATAAATGTCTGTGATCAACTTCGATACCATAAGCACCGAAAACACGATTGATTTCATTGATTAACGTTCGATTGGCTGCTTCAATGCCGAAGATTTGTGCCATTCGATGAACATTATTCGTATAGAGTCTACGTAGATCAAATACTTGATAATATGTCATAAGAGCATTCAAATTTTCTCCTTCAGTCGAAAGAATATATTCGGCATCATTGACATTATTTTTTGCTTTGACACGATATTCTTTATTTTCATTGATAAAACAATTTTGTATGCCGACAATAGATGTAATCGGTGTTCGAGATGCTTCACTACGAATCAACGATTCTAAATCAATACGTGGTTGAGTTGCTGGAAAGACCATAGTCAAACAACACCAGAGATTATTCTCCAAATCTGCAGTATATTCATTGATGTAGTCAGCTTGTTTACAAACATTCTAAAATAACAACAACAAAAACTCTTAAGACGATAATCGAGTATTAACATACGCCAAATCGTTCGTTATAAGTAGCATCGAGTGATTTTTTCGATTTTTTTCTCGGTGGTTCAGCAGTATCATCATCATCGTTGTTATTCGTTGGTACTTCTTGTTCGTCATCATTCTCCATCACTTCTTCTTTCGTCATATCTAATGCTGTAATCAAATTTTATTTTTGTAAAAAATTCAAAATGAATCTCTTCTACCTGGAACATCATCATCATCATCGATTAGATCTTCTTTAATCGTTGGTTTTTCTTCCTGAGCTTCTTCATCACTTTCATCTTGTCCACCTTCATTATTATCATCGTCATCGTATTCTTTTTCATCATTTCGATTGTCTTTTTCCTTGGCAACATTGGCTTCACCTTCAGTTTGTTCATCGTCGTCATCATCATCATCGTCATCCTGATTCTCCTTCTCAGTTGTTTCGTTTTCATTGTCTTTGTCTTCCGAAGTATTAATCGTGATTTTGTCTCGAATATTCGCCGAACGTAACAAACCGCTCGTTGCTAATTCACGTCGTTTTTTGTTAATTGCTCGACACAATCGTGCAATGAAATAGATTTCAAACGCTCGTAGAATCTCAGCCGATTGTTTTTTGCCGAATTTCTCATCGAAATGAAATTCGATTTTGTACGTTCGTTTTTGATCGTTTAATTTCAATGTTAATTTTTCGTGAATATTTAAATTCGAAATCACCTGAGAGAACAATCGTCGTGACCAACGACGTTGCAAACGTTTGGCTTTTTTCAACGCCGACGAACTTTGCAGAATCGGTACTTCCATCGTCGGCGTTTTGACGTTCACCGAAGCGACCATAAGTAATTCACGGAGACGTGGCACACCGAGTGTTACGTTCATTTCACCACGGCCAGCGAAATGAAACGTGTTCAATGTCATTTGAGTACTCGGTTCGCCGATCGATTGTGCCGCTAAAATGCCGACGCTTTCGCCTGGATCGACGCAGGATTTTAAGGATTTAAAATGAATCATTTTCTCGAATGTTTTCTTGTCCATTTTCGTTCGATCGAGTTTGCCATTTGTACCGATATAATTTCGGATTAAATCATCTAAACGTTCGGTAATCGCGCCTAAATTCGATGCCGGAGAGTAATTTTGTGTGACAGGCGAGTAGAATTTCACAACGCCGTGATTGTATTGTTCGCGTTTGTCATTGGAAAGATTTCGCCATGTTTCGACCATAACTGTTCGAGCTTGGTTGAGATCATTGGTTTTCAATGAACTCATCAATGAATTTAGGTCGAAAAATCTCGAATAATTAATAAATGGTGTCATACGAATTTTTGTTTCATCACTGAGTTTAACACGTGTTGAATCATCGAAATTAGTTTCATCGTCAGCTAATTCTCGAGTTTTCTTTCTCCAAGCACGAATTTTCTTCAATTGTTTCAAAACTGGTCTATCCTTGTTCGAACCACAAGTTTGCACAATTCGTTCGTATTCATTTTCCCGTAAAATCGACGATTGATTAGCAACAAGAAACGGATAATACGCTTCTTTCAAATACGTACACTTCTCCACAGCTAATCCGTCTTCACCATATTGAAATTGAACAACACTTCCGTCACTATCCCGCACAGTTAAATCGTAATTCACCACTAAACCTTCGAGATGTTTCATCAAACAACGTTGTAAATACCCGATACGAGCTGTTTTAACAGCTGTATCGATGAGACCTTCTCGACCAGCCATGCAATGAAAGAAATATTCTTGTGGTCGAATACCACTGAGAAAACTTCCGTCGACGAACCCGCCGGACCGAGGCGAACATTCGTACGGACGAAACGATGGCAAAGTTCGGCCACTCGGCATCATCGGTGGCCGTTTGCCTTCTAATTCTTGTTGACCGAGTAAACACGACATTTGCATGGCATTGACTGACGAACCTTTTGCGCCCGATTGAATTAATAACTGAAGATTATTGTCGGGAAATTGTTTGAAGAGATTGTTCATGCAGTTTTTGACGATTTGATTTTGATATTCGTCGATAACGGTTTTGTAACTCATGTCCATATCTTTGGAAACATATTCGTCGAATGCTTGTGAACAGAAAGCTTTAGCAAATTGTTCGTTGAGAAGTTCGTCGTTCGAGTTCGATGGAAGTGAAAAGGCTTTTTCGAGAGCTTTTGATCCGGCTTCCGCACGGCATTGTTCGATAACACGACGACGAAACGACGATCCAGGTGGAAGTAAAAGAATGTCTAAAAAAAACGCAAAACATTATTTGAATTGTTTGTCGAATGTCGATCTACCTTCGATGCCCAATGTAAAACCTCGATAATACTGAAGATAAAGTGTAAATAACTTCGAAAACGCCGAAATCAAATCAGCAGCACAACGTTTGCCGTATAATTCGTAATAACAATGAACAACCGACGCCAATGTCGAACCACAATGTGCTTTATCGATGAGACCGGAAAGGAGTTGTCCTTGACGAATAATCACATCGGTATCGGCCATGAGATCGATGTTTGTTGCATTGGGCTTCGATGGCCACGACTAAATCAGTTCGGTGTGTTTTGTTTTGTTTTAAAAAAAGAAAATCGGATTTACTTTCATCGAAAGTTTCGATTTACTATCGAGATTCAATGGCGCATCTTTAGCTGGTTGAATGTAAAGAAGAATTGTTGAAATAATCTACCAACAAAAAAAAAACAAATGAATTCAAAAGATGATTGAGAAATGAATCGAACTTGTTTGCCAGTCCAGAGTTCTTTTGGTTTGAGAATACACGGTGGTAATAAACGAATCTTTCGCCGTGAAGTCGATCCAATAGCTGAATAGACTAATTGTTGATAATCAGCTCTAAGAGAACAAACAAAAACATTTTGAATTACGATCGATTTCAATTGAATTTACTTTTCGAAAAATCGGTCACGCATTGTCAGAGTTGTACCAGCAACGACATGATCTTGAATAAGACCTGTCAATGGTGTTCCATCTTTACTCACAAGAAAATGTTGATATGTGATCACTAAATACAGAATCGTCGTGTTTTTTGTTGTTTTTTTTGTAAAATCGAGAACAACTAACTTAATTCAGCAGCTTCAGCTCGTGTTAATTCACTTTGCGGTAGATGAACGTTCATTTCATCTCCATCGAAATCAGCATTATAACTTTTGCATTGAGCATAATGTAATCTCAAAGTTTTCTCTCCTGGCAAAACTCGTGCCTAAAAAACCAAGAAAATTCTTTGATTTATTCGACTAAAAAATGTCTCTCGAACCATATGAGCTTGAATACTCGGTCGATGTAAAGTCGGTTGCCGATTGACAAGAACATAGTCTCCCGTTCTCAGATGTCTGTAGACTTTCTTCGTTGACATTAACGTTGCATTTGTATGTTGTTTCTCTCTCGTCAAAAGAAGTTTAGCAACAGCTGTTCGTTGCGAAAGATTATTCGGCAGCAAACGACGAATAGTTCCATCTTCAAGTTCAACAAAATTCGCGCCCGGATGAACATCAGGCCCGTTCAAAATCAGCTGTCTCAGTTCGTGAACATTATGCGGTGTGACCAGTTCAGGATAAGTTAATTTCTTAGCAAAAATTTCCGGTACACCGACTTCATACGTCGTTATAAACGGATCCGGTGAAATAACCGATCGACCGGCGTAGTTAACACGTTTGCCCATCATATGCATACGAAATAGACCTTGTTTCTTTTCGATGACTTGTCGAATGCCTTTGGCAACTCGGCCACCAGCTCGATTGTCCAGCGAACTGTCGAAGATTGAATTGACGGTGATTTGCATTTTAAGCCAGAGATTATTGAGTTTCTCTTCGTTTGTCGTGCCTCGTAGTGTGTTGATTAAGGATGAGGAACGATTCTGAAGCAAAAATTAAAAAATAAAGACAATCGATATCTTCGTTCTTTTGATTATTACTTCAGTTGTTTGTTTTTCTTTTAGTAGTAGAAGTTCTTTGATCAATTGATTATCTTGAATAATCGTTGAATATCGAACTGTTTTCGGATTTTCGAATTTTTGATCATTGAACGCTAAAACCTGAATCATAAAAAAAATATAATATCATTTCAATTTAAAAGAAAATCAGTCGTACAGGTCGAAATTTCGATGGTAGAACAGGCAAAACTTCGAAAAAGAATAAACTAATCGGATTATTATGAATATCCGTCAATGCATGATGTGACGATTTCAATGTTGCTAAATAATCAGCTAAAACTAGTTTTTCATTGGTCCAGATTTTTTCTAAATGTTTGAGAACATCTAATGGTGTTAAATACATTTGACTTGACATCATTTTCGTCATTGTTTCTTCGTCGAGTTCTTCGGTTATTTCCTCTTCATCGCCTTCGATTTTCTTCGTTTGTCTAATATAAAAACAAAATTCTTTGACTGTTCGTTCAATGAAATCGAACGATTTTACCGAGCACTTGACAATCGTTGTTGATAAGCTTTGATTTGTTTGGTTGAAACTGCCTGAGAATAGAAGAGTTTCGTATGAGAATCGGCACGAAGCGATCGAACAGGTGTGTTACAAGTTGGACAGAATTTTTCTAATTTAAGCGAAACGAGAAAGTTCAAAAGTCTATCGAAGAAAAACACGACTAACTTTTCGTTTTAAAAGCTCGTGATTCGAAATCTTTGATCAATTGTTGTCTCATAGCGAGAATATTCTTTGTTGTTGCTTCGATTTTTGTTGCAGCCGGTGGGTTGGCTTTCATATGTTCATCGATGAGTTCATAGAAATCATCGAGTGATTTCTTTTCTAACACAGAACGCTTGTAAATCGATTGTAACTGTTCGATTTGACTGGTTTGCCCGTGTTTTAAATAGAGCATTTGCATGGTGAATAAATACTTTTCTGAATGTGAACATTGAATTGTATGACAATGAAGACAACAACCACGAAGGAGATTAACAAGATTTCGAAAGAAAACTGGATTGTAGACAGGTAAAACAAGAGATATATGACCGAGATGACCTGGACACGCGACAAAACCTTGTCCACAAGTGAAGCAACGGTCGTTTTTGTCGAATGGTCCCAATGAAAGATCGTAGGGACCACCGGGAACAGGTGCACCGAGACGGTCGATTGCCTGAGATGATGTGAGTTCTTTGACGCTTAAACGACGAATTTCTTCAGAAGTATAATTGGTAAATTGAAGACCGCTAATGGTCGTGTCCGATGGATAGTAATTAATCGTATCCATCAAGGTTTTCTGTTTGCTGAATAGAGATAAATACTGAAAAGCAACAAAAAAAAACGTATTTCGTTAGTTAGAATTCGAACTTCAATCTGAATGGTTCGTTGTTGTGAACCGATAAGAACTAATCGAGAAGATTTCCATGGAAATTTGAAGAAAATTTAAATGAAATTCTTTGAAAAATTTTCGTTTATTCAAAATGAAATCGATTGTTCTTGAAATCGGGTATTTTCTTAGAGGTCGCTAACTGCTGTTCTAATCGTAATAATATAAAATAATCTGCTTATAGAAAAGCCTTCGACTATTAAACATGTTTTCTCTTAAACAATTGATTCTTCACGAAAATCTTATCGAATTATCCGATCGATTGTATTTCATTCCATTTTATCTCAAAAACTAGTCTTCAACGTTGAAGTATTGCCTATAAATTAATCTATATAATTTCATCAGTTTAATTTTTTCAATTTGTTTAGTTTTATCTATTGTTTTTTAATTCAATGTTGTTTTTTTTATTGATTCTCTTTGTTTTACCACTGAGAAGGAGTACATTGTTTCCGAGCGACATCTATAAATCATAAGATGATGATTATTTTCTTCAGTTGAAAAAAGATCTTGATTTAAAATGAAATTTTCGAATTAAAACTAAAAAAACTGTTGAATAATCGAGTTTTTCTATTGTCAAAATTCGGTTGGTCAATTTTGATCTCCATTCTCACAAAATTGAACCAAGTCGAGAAGAGAGTGGAGAGAAAAAAAATCTATACATCAAGTTTATTCAATTAACTCTTTCTTCTAAAGTTAGAGTTCAACCAAACATGACAACATTACCATTGATTCAACCTCGTCCCATCATCTGTAAAACTCCCACAACAACCACAAATTCTCAATCATCCGTTTTTCTTCTTCATTCAACTGTCAATAATAATAATAATAATACGAATTCCGATCTCACAACTAATGTTAATAATGTTAATAATAATACTAATACCACAAATTTATCACAAACACCTCCAATTCTTTCGTCGTACGAAGAATTTCTCAAGCGTCTCCGTGAATTTCATCGCATTCGTCAAACAACCTTTCGTTGTTTACCCTCAATCGCCGGTCAAGTTGTCGACCTGCAAGCTTTGTACACCACCGTCGTCGGTCACGGTGGTTGGGACAAAGTCAACGATCGACAACTCTGGTCATCAATTGCCTTGAATTTCGGCATCGATTCCACATGTTTAAACGGAACTCAAGCATTGAAAAACATCTACATTCGATATTTATACGCTTTCGAGAAGATCAGCAGCGGAGAAAGCATCGATTCACGCGACGACGATGACGAAGATACCAAACGTCGAAATGTTTCGCATTTGCAACGCGTTCCTCAGTCATACAATCAAGCTCAACACGTCGTTTCGGACTCTCTTCGCAGTCAATTCGGTCTTTTCCGTGATTTTGTTCGTCGAAATGAATACGAAAAACTCGAACTCGCACTTCTCTGTGGTTTTCCCAATGAACTAACGTTCACTCTCAATACTCTTCTTCTTCTTTCGTCAACAACTCCACCGAATTCGTCTCCATTTCACTTGTACAAATGTCCTCGTCTGCTCGATATTCTCTTCTGTCACATCGGTTTGTTCTCGTCGACGAACGAAAATTACGAAAACCTCTGGCTCAAACATTTCGACTATCAATTCGAACGATTCTGGCTGCAAAATTGTCCGAAACAGCTCGTTCAACAACTTCTTCACATCGATACATCGGCGGAAAACGAATTTTTCCATGAAAATCCTCAACAACAACCACGCATCGAACAAATCCTCATGATCCTTCGAAATCTCTCGTTCGATCGGACCAACGCGCTCTATCTCATCGATACTTTTCGCTCATCGAACTCCTTGGCACTAAAATTCCTTCTGTTGATTTCGTATTGCGAAAACAAAGTCGAATTGCAGAAATATTCGTTCGATATTTGGACGAATTTAGCGTCCTACATGAATTTACCATCTCTCGGCGATGAACAAACTCAACTAATTCGTCAATTACTAACTCACATGTTGACCGGCAACGAAATCATCCAGCAACAGGACCGTTTTCCGATCATTCGCGCGTTGGAAATCCTCTCGAATTTGGCGCAATCGGGCCAGGAAAACGCGGTTTATCTCATCGAGTTTCTCGATCTGCTCGTTCAACGATATTTGCACGTCGCCGATATTTTAATCTTAGTTCATACTTTGGAATGTTTGTATCAATTATCGGAATTAGGCGAATTCGTTTGCAATGCCATATTAAAAGTGCAATCGTCGGTGTCGATTCTCGCGACTCTGATCGATTTTTTAACGATCGAAGCGCGAAGTTTTTCGTCTCAAACAATCAAAACCATCAAAATCGTCGAAATGTCAACGGGACCGGTTCTCCTTCAGTCGTATCATCAACCACCACTCGTTGCTCAAACGACACAGTCAGTCGTCGTTCTACCAGCGACAAACCAACAGCAGACCTATGCCGTCGAAAATACAGAAATCAATAAGAGTTATTATAGTAACAATAATAAATTAATTGTTCAACAATCGAAGCCAGTCTCGGTGATTTCGACGGGCAATCTTCTCGCCACGCCAATTGTCAATCAAAAACGAAAA
>ERZ781399.1519-NODE-1519-length-20462-cov-6.549076_pt1 | contig 20462 bp, 20 predicted proteins | sample MGYA00511014_ERZ781399 | MGnify/ENA primary metagenome ERZ781399 (study PRJEB29847, sample SAMN06458254) | wastewater metagenome | isolation source: Wastewater bioreactor | place: South Africa: Cape Town | study: EMG produced TPA metagenomics assembly of the...
CGCTGCGCGGCACCTACCCGCCGGGCTCGACCTACAAGCCCTTCATGGCGCTGGCGGCGCTGGAGCTCAGGAAGCGCTCGCCCACCCAGGTCTACAACGACCCGGGCTTCTTCAACTACGGCGGGCGCACCTTCCGCAGCCACGAAGGGGGCCTGGGCGGCGTGGACATGCACCGCGCCATCCAGTATTCGAGCAACACCTATTTCTACTCGCTGGCCGTGGACATGGGGGTGGACGTCATCCACGACTTCATGAAGCCGCTGGGCTTCGGCCAGGTCACCGGCATCGACCTGGGGGGCGAGGTGCGCGGCGTGCTGCCCAGCACCGAGTGGAAGAGGAACACCTACAAGCGCCCGGAGATGAAGCGCTGGTATTCGGGCGAGACGGTGTCGCTGGGCATCGGCCAGGGCTACAACAACTTCACCATGCTGCAGCTGGCCGTGGCCGAGGCCACGCTCGCCAACGGCGGAACGCGCCACCGCCCGCACCTGGTCAAGGCCGTGAAGGACCAGGTCAGCGGCCAGGTGAGCGAGGTGCAGCAGCCCCCGGGCGAGCCGCTGGGCTTCAACCCCAAGAACGTGGCCATCGTGCACAACGCGCTCATGGCCGTGAACCAGGCGGGCACGGGCCGGCGCGTGTTCATGGGCGCGCCCTACACGTCGGCCGGCAAGACCGGCACGGCCCAGGCCGTGAGCCTGGGGCAGAACGTGAAGTACAACGCCAAGCTGCTGGAGGAGCACCAGCGCGACCATTCGCTGTTCGCCGCCTTCGCGCCGGTGGAGGAGCCCAGGATCGCCGTCGCCGTGATCGTGGAGAACGCAGGCTTCGGCGCCGCGGCCGCCGCGCCCATCGTGCGCCGCGTGTTCGACTACTGGCTGCTGGGCCAGTACCCCAACGAGCAGGACCTGGCGGCCGTCGCCAAGGGGCAGGCCGGGGCGCCCATCGGCGTGCCGCGGCGCGCAGACGAAGTCTCCGCGGTGCCCGAGCCCTGAATCAATTGAACTACGCGCGCATCAGCGTGGACTTGCCGAACAGGCTCTCCAGCAGGTCCACCGCCAGCTCGGCCGTCTGGTTGCGCACGTCCAGCGCGGGGTTCAGCTCCATGACGTCCACCGAGCCCAGGGCGCCGCTGTCGGCCAGCATCTCCATGCACAGCTGGGTCTCGCGGTAGGTCGGGCCGCCGCGCACCGGCGTGCCCACGCCGGGCGCGATCGTCGGGTCCAGGCCATCCATGTCGAAGCTCAGGTGCAGGTGCGTGTTCTCGTCCACGTCGGCCAGGGCCGCCTGCATCACGGAGCGCATGCCCAGCTCGTCGATGCTGCGCATGTCGTACACCTCGATGCCCTGCGCGTTGACGAAGCGCTTCTCGGTCGCGTCCACGCTGCGCACGCCGATCAGCGTTATCTGCTGCGCCTGCAGCGCCGGCGCGGTGCCCGGGCCTGCCAGCGCGGTGAGCCGCGCCGGGCCGTGGCCCAGCAGGCAGGCCACGGGCATGCCGTGCAGGTTGCCGCTGGGCGAGGATGCGGGCGTGTTGGCGTCGGCATGGGCGTCCAGCCACAGCACCTTCAGGCGCCGGCCGCGCTGGCGGCAGTGCTGCGCCGCGGCGCTGATCGAGCCGATCGCCAGGCAATGGTCGCCCCCCATGAGCAGCGGCAGCCGGCCGGCGTCGAGCGCGGCCAGCGCGGCGGAGAACACCGCCTGGTTCCAGGCCGTCACCTCGGCCAGGTGCCGGAAGCCCCCGCTGGGCGCGGACTGCGGGTTGCCCGGGCCGCTCAGGTTGCCCATGTCCTGCACGTCGGGCTCCAGCGCGCGCAGGGCGCGGGCTATGCCCGCGATGCGCAGCGCGTCCGGCCCCATGCTGGCGCCGAGCACGCTGGCGCCCACGTCGGTGGGGGCGCCGATCAGGGTCACGGAAGGCATGGCGTTCTCTCCTTCAACGCAGGAAGGCGTCGTAGCCGGTCTTGAGGATGAGCAGGCTCACCACCAGGATGAAGATGGCGCGCACGAAGCCCGTGCCGTGGCGCAGTGCCATGTGCGTGCCCAGCAGGCTGCCCGCCACGTTGGCCACGGCCAGCGGCAGCGCGAAATGCCACCAGACATGCCCCTTGCTCGCGAACAGGATGATGGCCGCGACGTTGGTGGCCAGGTTCAGCAGCTTGGCCGACACCGAGGCGTTCAGGAAGTCGTAGCCCAGCAGGCGCACGAACGCGAACACGAAGAAGCTGCCGGCGCCGGGGCCGAAGAAGCCGTCGTAGAAGCCGATGGACAGGCCGATCAGGCAGGCCAGCGCCGTCTCCATGCGGCCCGCGAAGCGCGGTTCGTGGTGGCGCCCCAGTTCCTTCTTGGCCAGTGTGTACAGCAGCACCGCCAGCAGGATCAGCGGGAGCAGCTTGCGCAGGAAGTCGGCCGAGACCACGGTGACGGTCCAGGCGCCGAAGAACGAGCCGGTGAAGCCCGCGCCGGCCGCGGGCAGCATGGCGCGCCAGGGCATCTGCACGCGGCGGCTGTACTGCCAGGTGGCCATGGCCGTGCCCCAGGCGCCGGCGCTCTTGTTGGTGCCCAGCAGCGTGGCCGGCGGGGCGCGGGGGAAGGTGGCGAACAGCGCGGGCAGCAGGATCAGGCCGCCGCCCCCCACGATCGCATCCACGAAACCGGCGAGCAGCGAGGCCAGCGAGACGATGATCCATTCCATGCGCGGGATTGTCGCACCGCCATCGCCGCGCCATCGGCCGCCGCGCGCCGCCGGCAGGGCGGCCGATGGAAATAAAAAAGGCACCTGGGTTGCAGGTGCCTTGTGAGTTGGCATCTCGTTGCGGATGCCTGATTCGGTTTGGGTGTTCTTGGATTCAGGGTTGTCTCCTCGGTCCCCTCGGTTGGCGAGCCGGGGCGCGCATCGAGTGCATGGAATGTAACGGCCCGCCCCCTCGCCGTGTATCGGTGATTTCCCGCAGTTACCGGGCGGCGCGTATCCACTGCGCCGCCATCTCCGCCATCATCAGCGTGGGCGAGTTGGTGTTGCCGCTGGTGATGGTGGGCATGGCGCCCGCGTCCACCACGCGCAGCCCGGCCACGGCGCCGCCCCGGCCGTCGCGCACGCGCATCTGCGGGTCGAGCACGGCCTGCGGGTCGTCCACGCGCCCCATGCGCGTGGTGCCCACGGGGTGGAAGATGGTGGTGGCGATGTCGCCGGCCAGGCGCGCCAGCTCCTCGTCGCTCTGGTACTGCGCGCCGGGCTTGTATTCCTCGGGCGCGAAGCGCGCCATGGCCGGCTGGGCCATGATGCGGCGCGTCACGCGCAGGCTGTCGGCGGCCACCTGGCGGTCCTCGGGGGTGCTCAGGTAGTTGGGGGCGATGGCCGGCGCGTCCTCGAAGCGGTTGCTGCGGATGTGCACCGTGCCGCGGCTGCTCGGGTTGAGGTTGCACACGCTGGCGGTGATGGCGGCAAAGCGGTGCAGCGGCTCGCCGAAGGCGTCCAGGCTGAGCGGCTGCACGTGGTATTCGATGTTGGGCCACTCGAAGGCCGGTGACGAGCGCGTGAACGCCCCCAACTGGCTGGGCGCCATGCTCATGGGGCCGCTGCGCGACAGCAGGTACTGCAAGCCGATGCGCGCCTTGCCCCAGGGCGTGCTGGCCAGCTGGTTCAGCGTCTTGGCGCCCCGCACCTGGTAGACGCTGCGGATCTGCAGGTGGTCCTGCAGGTTGGCGCCCACGCCCGGCAGGTCGGCCACCACCGGGATGCCGTGGCGCTGCAGCAGCTCGCCGGGGCCGATGCCGGACAGTTGCAGGATCTGCGGCGAGCCGATGCTGCCGGCGGCCAGCAGCAGCTCGCCGCCCGGCGCCAGGCGTGCCTTCTGCATCTCGCCGCCGGTCCAGGCGTCGGCGCCGGCGCAGCGCAGGGCGCCGTCGGCGTCGCGCTCCAGCGCCAGGCGCGTGACCTGGCCGCGCGTCCACAGCTCGAAGTTGGTGCGGCCGTAGCAGGTGGGCCGCAGGAAGGCCTTGGCCGTGTTCCAGCGCCAGCCGCCCTTCTGGTTGACCTGGAAGTAGCCCACGCCCTCGTTGTTGCCGCGGTTGAAGTCCTCGCTGGCGGGAATGCCGGCCTGCACCGCGGCTTCGGCAAAGGCGTCCAGCACCTCCCAGCGCAGGCGCTGGCGCTCCACCCGCCATTCGCCGCCGTGGCCGTGAAAGCGCGACCATTCGGTGTCTTTCGTGCCGTTGTCCTCGCCGGAACTGCGCGAGACGCTATCGAGTCGATAGTGATCCTCGTGCGCCATGAAGTCCGGCAGGCAGCGCTCCCAGCGCCAGTCGTCCTCGCCGGTCAGCGCGGCCCAGTGGTCGTAGTCGCGCGACTGCCCGCGCAGGTACAGCATGCCGTTGATGCTGCTGCAGCCGCCCAGCACCTTGCCGCGCGGGTAGCGCAGCGTGCGCCCGTTCAGGCCGTCGGCCGGCTCGGTCTGGTAGAGCCAGTCGGTGCGCGGGTTGCCGATGCAGTACAGGTAGCCGACCGGAATGTGGATCCAGTGGTAGTCGTCCTTGCCCCCGGCCTCGATCAGCAGCACGCGTTTGGTGCTGTCGGCCGACAGCCGGTTGGCCAGCAGGCTGCCGGCCGTGCCGGCGCCCACGATGATGTAGTCAAACGTCAGTTCTTCCATGCCATGTCTCCAGTGCGGCAGCATGCCACAACGCGCCGGCCGCTATTCATCCAGGAGTGGCGCCGCGCAGCGGGCGCCCCCCGATGGCCGCGGAGCAGGCCACGCGCGGGGCAGCCACGGCCGGACCTGCGCCGGTCGCTGGCTGCGTCCCCCTCGGGGGGATGGCGGCCGCGGGCCGACTCAGGGGGGCGTTATTTCACCGGCAGGAAGGCCAGCAGCGGCGCCGCCACCACGCCCTGCACGTAGCCGATCACGGCGCGGCGGTAGCGCTCGGTGGCGTAGCTGGCCAGCAGGTCCAGGCGGCCGATGATCTTGCCGAACTCGCGCTCGAAGCTGAGGTTGCGGCTGTCCGGGCCGATCTCGTTGGCCAGCAGCAGTGGCTGGCCCTGGGCGTCGCGGCGGGTGTTGAGGATCCACAGCGCGATCTCCATGTTGCGCGCCGCGTTGTAGAGGTGCTGCGGGTCGATGCCGTCGAGGTAGTAGAACTCGCGCTTGCCGCCGTGCGCGGTGACGATGGTGTCGGCGCAGGCGACGATGAAGGCGGCCACGCGGTCGCCCGCGAAGTCGGGCGCCAGCGCGTGCGATAGCGCCGTCACGTCGCGCCGCCCGCCCAGCGGCGGCCAGGGCTGGGTGCTCACGAGGCTGCGCTCGATGTCGGCCAGCGCCGCCTCGCGCGTGGCGGCGCGCTTGCGCCATTCGGCCGGGTTGCGGCGGTACAGCTTGTCGGCCAGCGCCATCAGGCTGCGGTGATTGGCCAGCATGGCGTTCTGGGCGATGCGGTTGCCCTCGCTCTGCAGCAGTTCGGCGGGCTGGAAGTCCTGCCCGCGCACCTGGCCGCGGATGGTGGGGGCGTTGCTGGCGCAGCCGCCCAGCACGCACGCCAGGCCGAGCGCGGCGGCCAGCAAAAAGGCCGTCCCATGGACGGCCCGTGGGGTCGGCAGGCCGGCGGTGCCGGCTGCCGGGCGGCGCGCGCGCTCAGGCGACGGCCAGTTGCTCGGCCTTGGCGCTGCTGCCCGCGCTGGCCGCGGGCTTGTCGCTCTTGTGGTCCTTGTCGGTGCCAAAGCTGATCTCCCCGGAGAGCTGTCCGCCTTCCTCGATCACGATCTTGCCATAGCGGATCTTGCCCGTGACCTTGCCGGTGGCGAAGATCACCAGCTTCTGGCGCACCGTCAGGCTGCCGTCGAAGCTGCCGCGCACTTCGGCGATGTCGATCTCGGCCGAGCCCTTGAACGAGCCCTGCTCGGCGATCTGGATCACGCGCGAGTCCATGGTGGCCTCGACCATGCCCTCGACCACCAGCGTGTCGCAGTCGGTGATTTCGACGCCCTTGAGCTTGATGTTGGGGCCGACGATCAGCTTGGCGCCGCTTTCGGTGGTGGTGGAGGGCGTGCCCGACGTGGCGGCGCTGGCCGGTGCGACCGGGCTGGCGGTGGCCGACGGGGCGGCGAACGGCTGCGCGCCGGCGGCGCCGGCCGAGCCCAGGGCGCTGGTGCCGGCGAGCGGCGAACTGCCGGGGCCGCGGGGGGTGGTGGGTTCGTCACGCTTGCCGAAGAACGGTCCTTGAAGTGCCATGTGAGCTCCTGGTGGTAAACAATTGATCCTAATGGCTTACGCCGGAAACCCCGCCTACAAGACGCAAGAATCGTAACCAGGCTCCCCGGTTTGACCGGGTGGCCTGACGGGGGCGCCGGCCGGTGCGCAGGCCCTATCATGGGCCTGCGTCGGGCGCGGCCGTTACAGTGGGTGCCCCTCGACCGCGCCAGCTTCATGTCTCCAGACCTGCCCCGCATCGACCGCACGCCCGCCGACGCCGGCCAGCGCGTGCTGCTGCGCGGCCAGTGGACGGCGGCGCAGCTCGGCACGCGCCCGGTCTGGCGCGCCACGCAGGTGGCGCTGGGCGGCGTGGCCGCCGCCGGCGCCTGGGACTTGCGCCAGCTGGCGGCGCTGGACCACCTGGGCGCGCTCACGCTGTGGCGGCACTGGGGCCGGCAGTGGCCGGCCGAGTTGCTGGCCAGCGACGAGCAGCGCGCCCTGCTGCGGCGCGTGGCCGCCGACGAGGCGCCCGGCGCGCTGCTTCGGCCTCCGCGCGGCTGGACGCAGGGTGTCGAGGCGCTCGGCCAGCGCGTGGCCGATGCCGGCGTGCAGGTGCGCGACTTCATTGCCCTGATGGGTCAGCTGCTGCTGGACTTCGTGCGCCTGCTGGGGCGGCCCGGCCGCGGGCCCTGGCGCGACTTTTCCGGCCACCTGTATCGCATCGGCGCGCAGGCGCTGCCGATCACGGCGCTGGTGGGTTTTCTGATCGGCGTGGTGCTGGCCTACCTGATGAGCCAGGTGCTGCGCCAGTTCGGCGCCGAGGCCTTCATCGTCAACATCATGGGCCTGGCGCTGATCCGCGAGCTGGGGCCGATCCTGGCGGCGGTGCTGATCGCCGGGCGCTCGGGCTCGGCCATCACGGCCCAGATCGGCGTCATGCGCGTGACCGAGGAGCTGGACGCCATGCGCGTGCTGGGCATCCCGGCGGGCTTCCGGCTGGTGCTGCCGCGCGCGCTGGCGCTGGCCATCGCCATGCCGCTGATCTCGGTCTGGACCACGCTGGCGGCGCTGGCCGGCGGCATGCTGGCGGCCGACATCACGCTGGGCGTCACGCCGGCGTACTTCATGGAGGCGCTGCCCAAGGTGGTGCGCATCCCCAACCTGACGCTGGCGGTGGCCAAGTCGGTGGTGTTCGGCGTGTTCATCGCGCTCATCGGCTGCCACTATGGCCTGCGCGTCAAGCCCAACACCGAAAGCCTGGGCCAGGGCACCACGGCCTCGGTGGTGGCCTCGATCACGGCGGTGATCCTGATCGACGCGCTGTTCGCGGTGTTGTTCAAGAGTGTGGGGATATGACGAACCCCCCTGAGCCGCTGCGCGTCTTCCCCCCTGGGAGGGGGGACGCACCCAGTTGCCGGCGCAGGTCCGGCCACGGGTGCACTGGCTTGGCCTGCTCCGCGGCCATTCGAATGGGAAGGCGCGGCGACTGGTGGATGGGGCGTCGGGTGGGTCATGGGTGCACTGGCTTGGCCTGCTCCGCGGCCATTCGATCTTCGAGGCGTCGCGCCATGCGGGCAGCGCGCGCGCCGTGGAGTGCTGGCTGATGGAGGCGGCGGTGCAAGCGTCCGATCCAGTCGACGCCACGCCGGCGCCGGGCGAGCCGGTGATCGAGGTGCGCGGGTTGTGGAGCGTGTTCCCGCTGCCCGGCGGCGGCCAGCATGTGGTGCACCAGGACCTGGACCTGACGGTGCGGCGCGGCGAGGTGCTGACCCTGGTGGGCGGCTCGGGCACCGGCAAGACGGTGCTGCTGCGCCAGATGCTGGGCCTGAACCACCCGGCGCGCGGCAGCGTCACGGTGCTGGGCCGTCCGGCGCACGAGCTGGCGCGCGAGGGCGCCGCCACGCGCGTGGGCATGCTGTTCCAGAAGGGAGCGCTGTTTTCGGCCTTCAGCGTGCTGGACAACATCGCCTTTCCGCTGCGCGAAACTGGCGCCCTGCCCGAGGCGCTGGTGCGCGAGGCGGCGCTGCTGAAGCTGCGCATGGTCGGCCTGAAGGCCGGCGACGCGCACAAGATGCCGTCCGAGCTGTCGGGCGGCATGATCAAGCGCGTGGCGCTGGCGCGCGCGCTCATCATGGACCCGCCACTGCTGATGTTGGACGAGCCCACGGCCGGGCTGGACCCGGACAGCTCGGACGCCTTCGTCGCGCTGCTGCGCGCGCTGCACCAGGAGCTGGGGCTGACGGTGGTGATGGTCACGCACGACCTGGACACGCTGTTCGAGCTGTCCAGCCGCGTCGCCGTGCTGGCCGACAAGCGCGTCATCATCAACGCGCCGGTGCCCGAGGTACTGGCGTTCGATCACCCCTTCATCCGCCATTTCTTCCTTGGCGAGCGCGGTCAGCGCGCCATGGAACTGCTGCGCCGGCGCCATGCCGCGGCGCCCGCGAAAGGAGACTGAACCGATGGAAAACAAGGCCCATGCCCTGGCCGCCGGCAGCTTCGTGCTGGTGGTCACGGCCCTGCTCATCGGGCTGGCCATGTGGCTGCTGCGCGACGTGGCCAACATGCGCAGCTACGAGATCGTCAGCGAGGAAGTCGTCAGCGGCCTGCAGCCGCAGGCGGCGGTGCGCTTCAAGGGCGTCACGGTGGGCAAGGTCACGCGCATCGGCTTCGATCCGGCGGCGCGCGGCCAGGTGCTGGTGACGCTGGCGATCTCGCCCGACGCGCCGATCTCGCGCGCCACCGTGGCCGAGCTCAGCTACCAGGGCGTCACCGGCCTGTCCTTCGTGCAGCTGGACGACGACGGCAGCGATGCCGAGCCGCTGGCCCCCGGCCCCAACGGCGTGCCGCGCATCCCGCTCAAACCCGGCCTGCTGGGCCAGCTGGGCGATCGCGCGCAGGACCTGATCGGCAAGCTCGACACCAGCGCCGAGCGCATCAACCAGCTGCTGGCGCCGGACAAGCAGGCGGTGCTGACCGGCGCGCTGGGCGATATCGGCGGCGCGGCGCGCAGCGTCGACCGGCTGGCGCGCACGGCCGACAAGACGCTGCAAGTGCAGCTGGACGCCAGCCGCACCAGCATCCCGCGCCTGGTCACCCAGGCCACCGACACCCTCAAGGCGCTGCAGGACGCCACCACCGAAGTGCGCGCCGTGGTCGCCACGCTCGGCCAGGCGGCGCAGCAGACCCAGCAGGGCGTGGCGCGCGTCACCGCGCCGGGCGGCGTGATCGACCGGCTGGACGACGGCGTGCAGACCGTCACCAGCACCACGCTGCCGCGCATCCAGGGCCTGACCGGCGAGGCCCGGCAGGCCGTTCGCCGGCTCGACCGCGTCACCCAGACGCTGGGCGACAACCCGCAGGCGCTGCTCTATGGCGGCGGCGCCGTCCCACCCGGGCCGGGCGAGCCCGGCTTTGCCCCACCGGCCGCGGCTGGGGTGCCCTCGCGTTGATCGAAGATATGAAAATGATAGCTGCTCGCGCACGTCCGGCAAGCGCCAGGGCCCTGTTTCATTTCACAATCCTGGCCGCGGCGCTGGTACTGGGCGGCTGCGCGCTGCCGCTGCCCGACAAGCCGGTGCGCGCCGCGCCTTACGACCTGGGGCCGCCACCGGCCAGTGTGGCCGCCGCCGCGCCGGGCGAAGCGCTGGCGCTGGCACCGATCGAGGCCGCCGCCGCGCTGGACGGCACGGCCATGGTCTACCGGCTGAACTACGCCGGCGCCGGCCAGCAGCCGCGCGCCTACGCCCAGGCCCGCTGGAGCATGCCGCCGGCGCAGCTGCTGGAGCAGCGGCTGCGCCAGGCGCTGGCCGCCACCCGTCCGGTGCTGGAGGGCGACAGCGGTCTGGCGGCGCTGGCGCTGCGCGCCGAGCTGGATGCCTTCGACCACGAATTCAGCACCGCCGCCGCCAGCGACGGCGTGCTGCGCCTGCGCGTCACCGCCAGCGCGGCCGGCGCCCGCCCGCCACGCCTGCTGGGCCAGCGCAGCTTCAGCCTGCGCCGGCCCGCGCCCAGCCCCGACGCCGCCGGCGCCGCGCAGGCGCTGCGCGAAGCCAGCGACGAGCTGTTGCGCCAGCTGATCGACTGGCTGGCCACCCTGCCGCCGGCGCGCTGAGCGCGGCGGCGCCCGGGCCGGCGCGCCGCGGCCGTCTTGGGGCAAGATGCGGTGGCGTCATCCACAGCAGGCCCGCACCATGTTCAACCTCAGCGTCCCCTGGTGGGAATTCATCGTCCGCGGCATCGTCGTCTATGTGTTTCTGCTGCTGTTCCTGCGCCTGACGGGGCGGCGCCAGATCGGGCAGTACGACCCGTTTGATCTGATCCTGCTGCTGATTCTGTCCAACGCGGTGCAGAACTCGATGAACGCCGGCGACAACTCGCTCATCGGCGGGCTGATTTCGGCGCTGACGCTGATCGGCTGCCACCTGCTGATCTCGCAGCTGGCCTGGCGCAGCCAGCGGCTGGCGCGCTGGCTGGACGGCAAGCCGCGGGTGCTGATCCGCGCTGGCCAGCTGGACCGCCAGGCCATGCGCAACGAGCGCCTGACGCTCGACGACGTGCACGCCGCGCTGCGCGCCGCCGGCTGCCTGCACACGCACGAGGTGCAGCTGGCCACCATCGAGACCAACGGCCAGATCACGGTGGTGCCGCGCCAGCGCCCCTCGAGCGTGCAGCTGGCGCCGGACGACGGCATCTGAGCGCGCCGCGCGGGCGCGGTCTGGCCTGTCAGCCCGGCGCGCGGCGGCCGAACATGCCCCAGCCGTCCATGCGCAGCACCTGCTCGCCGTCCTGGTTGAACATCTCCCACAGCGAGCGGATCAGGCCGACCTCGGGGCGCGAGGCCATGGGGCGCGCTTCGGTGATGGTCTGGCGCAGCGTCAGCGTGTCGCCGGGGTACACCGGCCGCAGCCACTGGATCTTCTCCAGCCCGGGCGAGCCCAGGCTGGACGATTCGTGCAGGAAGCCGCGCACCATCAGCCCCATGGCCATGGCGCAGGTGTGCCAGCCGCTGGCCGACAGGCGGCCGAACATCGAGCGCGCGGCGGCCTCGTCGTCCAGGTGAAAGGGCTGCGGGTCGTACTGGCGGGCGAAGGCCAGCACTTCCTCGCGCTCGACGGTGACGCTGCCCAGCGCCAGCACGCGGCCGACGGGCAGATCTTCCCAGTATTGCCGCACGGGCGGCGGTGGGTCGGTGGGCATGGCGGGGCTCCTGAAGTGGGGGAGGGTGGACCGGCCCGAGCATGCCCCATCGGCCCGCCGGCCGGCTATCGCGCGCGCGACGCCGGCGCCGCGGGCGCGCTACGATGCACCGGGCGAGCGCCGGCGGTGGCGTCGCCATGATGGTCAAACAGGGTTGCGGCGCGCGTTGGACGTGCGCAAGCAGCTATTCAAAAAGGAGCAAACGCGATGGGGCAGACGGTTCAACTCCAGGCCGCCGACGGCCAGCAGGTTCCGGCCTATGTGGCGCAGCCGGCGGGTCGGCCGCGCGGCGCGGTGGTGGTGCTGCAGGAGATATTCGGCGTCAACACCCACATCCGCGCGGTGGCCGACGGCTACGCCCGTGACGGCTACCTGGTGCTGGCGCCCAGCACCTTCCAGCGCGTGCAGCCCGGGGTGGAACTGGGCTACGACGAAGCCGACATGAAGACCGGCATGGCGCTGAAGGCGGCGGCGGAGGCGCTGCCGGCGCCCGGCGTGCTGGCCGACGTCCAGGCCGCCATCGACCACGCGGGGCGGGCCAGTGGCGGCAAGGTCGGCCTGGTCGGCTATTGCTGGGGCGGGCTGCTGACCTGGCGCGCCGCCAGCCTGCTGGAGGGCCTGGCGGCGGCCGTGCCGTACTACGGCGGCGGCATGACCACGCCGGCCGAGATCGCGCGCCAGCCGCGCGTGCCGGTGCTGGCCCACCTGTCCGATTGCGATCCCTGGGTGCCGCTGGAGGGCGTGCAGGCGCTGCGCCAGGCGCACCCGCGGGTCGAGGTGCGGCTGTATGCGGCCAAGCACGGCTTCAACTGCGACCAGCGCGCCTCATGGGACGAGCCGGCGGCGCGGCTGGCGCGCGAGCGCACGCTGGCCTTTTTTGCCCAGTACCTGGGTTGAGGTAGCTATCAAACGTGTAGCTGTTAGCGCCTGTCATACAAGCGCCAGAGCCCATAATCAGGCTCTACTCGCGAATGATGGTGAGGTACTCGATCAGTGCCGCACCGCAGAGGACGCTAAGAAAACCGATGGATCTTCTTGCTTTCTGCGCCCTCTGCGAAACCTCTGCGTCCTCTGCGTTCGGAGGTTGGCGGTTTCCAATAAACCACCATTCAAAGCCTTGTCTCGCAGGCCATCACCATCATTGGCGAGAAGAGCCCAGAATCACCCTTGCCCATCCGGCGACGGCGCCGCCCTGGCCCGGGCCCGCTTGCGCCCGGCGGCGGGCAGGGCGGGCATGGGCGGCGGCTGGAAGTGCGCGTCCAGGTAGTCCAGCAGGGCGCGCAGGGCGGCGCTGCTGTGGCGCCGCTGCATGTAGCCGACGTACAGCCAGACTTCGGGCGGCGAGTAGTCGTGCAGCAGCGGCTCCAGCGTGCCGCTGGCCAGCAGGTCGGCCAGCCAGTGGACCGAGCCCCACACCACGCCCAGGCCCTGCGCGGCCCAGGTCTTCAGTGGCGCCGGGTCGGTGGCGGCGAAGCGCGGCGTCAGCAGCAGCTCCAGCGGCTTGCCGCGGTCGTGGAACCGCCAGTGCGGCGCCTCGCCGGGCAGGGCGAAGGCCAGCTGGTCGTGCCCTGGCAGCTCGTTCGGGTGCGTCGGGCGGCCGCGCCGGTCCCAGTAGGCCGGGGTGGCCGCGGCCACGTGGTCCAGCCGCAGCAGGCGGCGCACGATCAGGTTGGGCTCCAGGATCTGGCCGACGCGAAACGCCAGGTCCACTCCTTCGTCGACCAGGTTGACCGTGCGGTTGGTGACGTGCAGGTGCAGCGTCACCCCGGGGTAGTGCTGCATGAAGCGGCCCAGCAACGCCGGCAGCTCGGTGGCCATCAGCGCGTGCGGGGCGGTGAGCGCCAGGCGGCCCACCGGGCGGGTGGCGCGCTCCTGCATCTCGCCCTGGGTGAAGTCGATCAGCTCCAGCACCGCGCCGCTGCGCTCGAACAGCAGCTCGCCGGCCTCGGTCAGCGTCACCTTGCGCGTGGTGCGGTGAAACAGCCGCAGGCCAAAGCGCGATTCCAGCTGCGCGATGTACTTGCTGACGTTGGCCGGCGACATGCCCAGCGCCCGCGCGGCGCCGGAAAAGCTGCCGCGCCGCGCCACCTCGCGAAAGGTCTGGATCAGGTCGAGCGAGTCCATGGGGCCTGCCTCAGCGCCCGGCGCGCGTCAGGTAGCGCCGGCGCCAGAACACGACCACGATGCCCAGCGCCAGCGCGATCAGCAGCAGCAGCGCCGACCACATGCCCTCGATGCTGTGGATCAGCGGCAGGTGCTCGAAGTTCATGCCGAAGAAGCCGGTGAACAGGTTCAGCGGCAGGAACACGGCGGTGATGGCCGTCAGCGCGCGCATGGTGTCGTTGGTGCGCTGGCCCTGGGCGGCGAAGTGGATCTGCACCGCCGTCTCGGCCGACTGCTCCAGCCGCCGGGCGTGGCGCAGCACGCGCTCGATGTGTTCCATGACGTCGCGCGCGCGCGCCACCAGCTGGTCGTGGCGCTGCTGCGCCAGCAGCGGGTCGGGGCCATGGGTGGCCAGCGGCAGCTCGCGCAGCGTGTCCAGCCACTCCTGCATGGCGTCCTGCTGCTCCTCGCACAGGTCCTGCAGGCCGTGCAGGCGCCCGCGCGCGTGCATCAGCGCGCTCCAGGTGCCGGGCTCGGGGTGGGGCTTGAGCAGCTCGCCCTGGGCGTGCTCCAGCGCGTCGGACAGGTCGCGGCGCAGGTCCAGGTAGCTGTCGACCATGGCATTGAGCATGCGCAGCACCAGGTCGTCCGGGCCCTGCGGCACGCGGTTGCGGGCGCTCGCGCTGTCCACGCTCAGCCGCGCGTCGTCGGCCTGGCGCTGCAGGAAGCCGACCGCCGTCTGGCAGCCCGGCGGGTGCACGCTGATCAGCAGGCGGTCGAAGACGGCAAAGCCGACGGCGCGCGAATCGATGCGCTCGAACGGCTGGGGCGTGCGCGGACGCGACGCGCCGGCGCCATGGTCGTCGCCGTCGCCCTGTCCGTTGGCCTGGACCTCGGCCAGCGAGGCCAGGCGCCGGAAAACCACCAAGTCATAGACCGAGGTGGCGTCGTAGCCCGAGGGGTGGGCGGCGTTGGCCAGGTCCTGCGCGTGCACGTCCAGCAGCGGCGAGCCACCCAGGCGCTGCGCGGCGTCCTGCAGCTCGGGCAGGCGCTGCGCGAAGTCGGCGCGGTCGAGGTAGATCCAGACAAAGCCGTCGGCCGGCGCCGCCGCGGGCACGGCGTCGGCAAAGCGCAGGCTGCCGGCGGTGAATTCGACGATGTGCACGTCAGCGCCCTGGTGGTGTTGGTCAAAATGGCTTTTGGCGCTTGCCTGGCAATCGCGAGCAGCTATTTATTCAGGAGCATGCGGGCGGCATCGCGGGCGAAGTAGGTCAGCACCCCGTCGGCGCCGGCGCGCTTGAAGGCCAGCAGGCTTTCCATCATCACGCGGTCGTGGTCGAGCCAGCCGTTTTGCGCCGCCGCCTTGAGCATGGCGTATTCGCCGCTGACCTGGTAGGCGAAGGTCGGCACGCCGAACTGCTCCTTCACGCGGCGCACGATGTCGAGGTAGGGCATGCAGGGCTTGACCATCACCATGTCGGCGCCCTCGGCGATGTCGATGGCCACCTCGCGCAGCGCCTCGTCGCTGTTGCCGGGGTCCATCTGGTAGACCTTCTTGTCGCTCTGGCCCAGGTTGGCGGCCGAGCCCACGGCGTCGCGAAACGGCCCGTAGAAGGCGCTGGCGTACTTGGCGCTGTAGGCCATGATGCGGGTGTGGACGTGGCCTTTTTTCTCCAGCGCCTCGCGGATGGCGCCAATGCGCCCGTCCATCATGTCGCTGGGGGCGACGATGTCCACGCCGGCCGCCGCCTGGGTGAGCGCCTGCTTGACCAGCTGGCCCACGGTCTCGTCGTTCAGGATGTAGCCGCTCTTGTCCAGCCAGCCGTCCTGGCCGTGGCTGGTGTAGGGGTCGAGCGCGACGTCGGTCATGATGCCCAGCGCGGGAAAGCGCTTTTTCAGCTCGCGCACCACGCGCGGGATCAGCCCTTTGGCGTTGGCGGCTTCGCTGCCTTTTTCGTCCTTGAGCTTGGCGTCGATGACGGGGAACAGCGCCAGCACCGGGATGCCCAGTTGCACGCATTCCTCGGCCAGCGGCAGCAGCAGGTCGAGCGACAGGCGCTCGACGCCGGGCATCGAGGCCACGGCCTCGCGCCGGTTCTTGCCGTCCAGCACGAACACCGGGTAGATCAGGTCGTCGACCGACAGCCGAAGCTCGCGCACCAGGCGGCGCGTGAAGTCGTCGCGCCGCAGTCGGCGCGGACGGTTGGCGGGGAAGGGGGCAAGGGGCAGGTGCTTCATGGCCAAAATTGTGCCCCAAGGCGGGCCGGCATGGTCCCGGCGGGTCGCTCCGGTTGCGCACGGGGTTGTTTGCGGCGCGTCAATTGCGGCACCATGGGCCTTTTGTTATATTGGCGCCCGGACGGCTTGCCGTCCCCCGCTTTTCCTCCCTGAGCGGGAGCCTTGATGTGTGACAGCAGACAGGCTTTTCAACCCCGGCCGCTGGCCGGGGTTTTTTATGGGCCATCGCCCGGCGGCGGCGGATCGGGGAGACAGGCGCCGCGCCGCTGGCGGGGGATAATTTCCGCATGCTCTGGATCAAGGCCCTGCACATCGTCTTCATCGCCAGCTGGTTTGCCGGCCTGTTCTACCTGCCGCGCATCTTCGTCAACCTGGCGATGGTGCCGCCCGGCTCGCTGGCCGAGCGCCAGCGCCTGCTGCTGATGGCGCGCAAGCTGTACCGCTTCATGACGCCGCTGGGCGTCATCGCGCTGGCGCTGGGCCTGTGGCTGTGGCTGGGCTACGGCATCGGCCTGGGGCCGGGCAACGGCTGGATGCACGCCAAGCTGCTGATCGTGGTGCTGCTGATCGCCTACCATGCCTGGTGCCGGCGGCTGCTGGCGCGCTTCGAGCAGGGCCAGGAGCGCCACGGCCATGTGTGGTTCCGCTGGTTCAACGAGGCGCCGGTGCTGATGCTGGTGGCCACCGTCATCCTGGTGGTGGTCAAGCCGTTCTGACGGCGGGCCGGGCCGGTGCGCGATCCCCACAAGTCCGCCGCGCTGCCGCTGGCGCTGCTGTATGCGGCGCTGATCGTCTACGCCTCGCTGTACCCCTTCACCGGCTGGCGCGACGTCGGCGTGGCGCCCTGGGCCTACCTGGGCGCGCCGCTGCCGCGCTACTGGACGGGCTTCGACGTCGGCGCCAACCTGGCCGGCTACCTGCCACTCGGCTTTCTGCTGGCGCTGGCCCTGCGGCGCCGGCACCCGGGCTGGCCGGCGGTGGCGCTGGCGGCCCTGGGCGGGGCGCTGCTGTCGTTTTCGATGGAGGCGCTGCAAACTTACCTGCCGCAGCGTGTGCCGTCCAACGTCGATTTCGCGCTGAATGCCGCCGGCGGCCTGGCCGGCGCGCTGGCGGCCGGCGCGCTGGAGTGGCTGGGCGCGCTGGAGCGCGGGCGCCGCCTGCGGGCGCGCTGGTTCATGCCCGACTCGCGCGGCGCGCTGGTGCTGCTGGCGCTGTGGCCGGTGGGCCTGCTGTTTCCGGCGCCGGTGGCCTTTGGCATGGGGCAGGTGTTCGAGCGGCTGGAGGAGGGCGCCGCCCGCCTGCTGGCCGACACGCCGTTCCTGCGGTGGTTGCCGCTGCGCGAGCTGGACTTGCAGCCGCTGCTGCCGGGCGAGGAGGTGCTGTGCGTGGCCCTGGGCGCGCTGGTGCCCTGCCTGCTGGGCTACACGGTGATCGCGCGGGCCTGGCGGCGCGCCGTGTTCGCGCTGGCGGCGCTGGCCGCCGGCGTGGCGGTGTCGGCGCTGTCGGCCGGCCTGTCCTACGGGCCGGTGCACGCCTGGGCCTGGATCGGCGCGCCGGTGCAGCAGGGGCTGTGGCTGGCGCTGCTGGCCGCCGCGCTGCTGCTGGCGCTGCCCTCGCGGCTGTGCGTGCCGCTGCTGATGGCGGTACTGGCGGCGCAGGTGGTGCTGCTCAACACCGCGCCGCAGAACCCCTTCTTCGCGCTCACCCTGCAGGCCTGGGAGCAGGGGCGCTTCATCCACTTCCACGGCCTGGCGCAGTGGGTGGGCTGGCTGTGGCCGTATGCGGCCTTCGTCTACCTGATCGGGCGCGTCGGCCAGACGGGCGGGCGCTGACGCCGGCCGGCGCTGTGCGCCCGCTGCCAAGCCCGCATCGGCGCCCGGGGTTCCCGCCGCCGGGCCGCCAGCGGGGGGCGGCTGGCTCCTGGGAGCGTGGGCGGCAGAAGGCGTCGGCTGCAAATGGGCCGCAGCGGTCCATTTTTCACCGGCTTCTTGACCCATAGCGTGGCTATGGGCCTGCAAATCCGGCAAAAACTGTCCTCGCTGGGGCCCATTTTCGCTATCGACGCCTGCTGCCGCCCACACTCCTAGAATCCCCGCATGAGCCAGCCGCCGTCCTCCTACTACCAGCACCACATCTTCTTCTGCCTCAACCAGCGCGCCAATGGCGAGGCCTGCTGCGCCGACCACGACGCGCAGGCGGCCTTCGACCGCTGCAAGGCGCGCGTCAAGGCCGAGGGCCTGGCCGGCCCGGGCAAGGTGCGCGTCAACAAGGCCGGCTGCCTGGACCGCTGCGCCGCCGGCCCGGTGGCGGTGGTGTACCCCGAAGGCGTCTGGTACAGCTACATGGACGCCAGCGACATCGACGAGATCGTCGAGTCGCACCTGAAGAACGGCCGCATCGTCGAGCGCCTGCTGACGCCGCCGCACCTGGGGCGTTGAGGTCTGCTGCCTGCCGGGTTACAAGCTCTTTCACCTTCTTGCGCAGGCGCAGTGCGCGCCGGCAGCTATAATTTGAATAGCTTAATGAACGCCCAGACCGAATCCCTGACGCTGGCCGGCCCGGTCGGGCCGATCGAGGCCCTGCTGGACCTGCCGGTCGCCGATGGCGGCACGCCGCGCGGCACCGCCGTCATCGCCCACCCGCACCCGCAGTTTGGCGGCACCATGAGCAACAAGGTGGTGCAGACGCTCGCGCGCGCCTGCGTGCAGTGCGGCTGGCGCGCCGTGCGCTTCAATTTCCGCGGCGTCGGCGCCAGCGCCGGCCACTATGACGACGGCCAGGGCGAGCAGGACGACCTGCTGGCCGTGGTGGCGCGGCAGGCCGCGCCGGCCGATGCGCCCCTGCTGCTGGCGGGGTTTTCCTTCGGTGCCTTCGTGGCCTCGCACGCCATCGCCCGCCTGCATGCGCAGCGGCCGCTGGCCGGCGCCGTGCTGGTGGGCACGGCGGCGTCGCGCTTTGCCGTCGCCCCGCTGCCGCCGCCGCTGCACCCGCGGACGCTGGTGGTGCACGGCGAGCACGACGAGACCGTGCCGTTGGCCTCGGTCATGGACTGGGCGCGCCCGCAACTGCTGCCGGTCACCGTCGTGCCCGGGGGCGGTCACTTCTTTCACGGACAATTGCCGCTGCTCAAGAGCCTGGTCGAGCGCCATCTGCGCGCCCTGTGAGGTTTCAAGCCTTTTTGAACGCTGACGCCCGTCTGGCGAGCGCCGGCAGCTATCGTTTCAGTAGTCCATCATGATCCCATTTCTGTCCCGCACCCTGGCCGCCGCGCTGCTGGCCGCCACCGCGCTCGTCGCCCACGCCCAGGCGCCCCAGCCGCCCGAGGTGGCGGCCAAGGCCTATCTGCTGATGGATGTCACCGCCGGCCAGGTGCTGGTGGCCAAGGAGCCGGATGCGCCTGTCGAGCCGGCCTCGCTCACCAAGCTGATGACCGCCTACCTGGTGTTCGATGCCCTCAAGGCCAAGAAAATCAGCCTGACGCAGACCCTGCCGGTGTCCGAGCGCGCCTGGAAGATGCCCGGCTCGCGCATGTTCATCGACCCCAAGATGCAGGTGCCGGTGGAAGACCTGATCAAGGGCATGATCGTGCAGTCCGGCAACGACGCCACCATGGCGCTGGCCGAGGGCGTCGGCGGCACCGCCGAGCGCTTCGTGCAGCTGATGAACGAGCAGGCCAAGGCCATGGGCCTGGCCGGCACGCAGTACAAGAACCCCGAAGGCCTGACCGAGCCCGGCCACAGCACCACCGCGCGCGACCTGGCCACCCTGTCGACCCGGCTGCTGCGCGACTTCCCCGAGTACACGCACTACTACACCATCAAGAAGTACCGCTACCCCGGCACGCCGGCCAGCAACGACAGCAACCGCAACAGCCTGCTGTTTCGCGATCCCACGGTCGATGGCCTGAAGACCGGCCACACCAACGCCGCCGGCTACTGCCTGGTGGCCACCGCGCGGCGCGACTTTCCCAACGTGCAGGGGCGTCGCCTGCTGTCGGTGGTGCTGGGCGCCAGCAGCGAGACGGCGCGCGCCAACGAATCGCAGAAGCTGCTCAACTGGGGCTACACCGCCTACGAGGCGGTCAAGCTGTTCGACGCCGGCCAGCCAGTGGCCACGCCCAAGGTGTGGAAGGGCAAGTCCGGCGAGCTGAAGCTGGGCCGCGGCGAGCCCATCGTGGTGGCCGTGCCCAGCGGCAGCGCCGGCCAGCTCAAGACCGAGATCGCCCGCCCCGAGCCGCTGATCGCCCCGTTCCGCCAGGGCCAGGCGGTGGCGACGCTGAAGGTGCGCCAGGGCGAACAGACCCTGGTCGAAGTGCCCCTGGTGGCGCTGGAGGCGGTCGAGGAAGCCGGCATCCTGGGCCGCGCCTGGGACGCCATGCGGCTGTGGATCAAGTGAGCATGGCGCCGACCGGCGCGGCCCGCAGCCCATGTCAGCCGGCCACAGCCAGGCCAGGCTTGTGAGCTGACCGGCCGCAGGCTATAATCGCAGGCTTTTCCCGCATTTTTTGCCGCGCGCGCCATCTTGGGTGAGGGCGCGCGCTTTGTAGGCGCTGCGGGGTTTTCAGGGCGCGCCCGGCGCGCGTTTTCACGTTTCGAGGGAATTTCATGCCAACCATCAGTCAACTGGTGCGTCACGGGCGGACGGTCGAGAAGACCAAGTCCAAGAGCCCGGCGATGCAGAACTCGCCGCAACGCCGCGGCGTGTGCACCCGCGTGTACACCACCACGCCCAAGAAGCCGA
>ERZ781399.1540-NODE-1540-length-20263-cov-4.240004_pt1 | contig 20263 bp, 16 predicted proteins | sample MGYA00511014_ERZ781399 | MGnify/ENA primary metagenome ERZ781399 (study PRJEB29847, sample SAMN06458254) | wastewater metagenome | isolation source: Wastewater bioreactor | place: South Africa: Cape Town | study: EMG produced TPA metagenomics assembly of the...
AACACTGCCGCGAGACCGACCAGCGAGTGGAAGGCGGCGACCAGCTGCGGCATGTCGGTCATCTTGACCTTGCGCGCCAGCACCGCGCCGATGCCGCCACCGATGTCGAGGCCGCCGATGATCAGCACCCAGCTCAGCCAGTCGGAAACCCCCGCCACCAGCAGCGTCGTGACGATGGCGATGGCCATGCCGACCATGCCGAAGGTGTTGCCCTGCCGCGACGAAGCCGGGCTCGACAGCCCGCGCAGCGCCAGAATGAACAGCACACCCGAGACGAGATAGAGAACGGCGGCGAAACTGGCGTCGATCATTTGGTCACCACTGCTGTGGACTGGCGTGCCGCGACAACCAGCCCGATGACGACGACTATCGCGCCGACGAAAAAGCTGGCTCCGGCCAGTGTGAGAAATTCGGCCGCGCCGCTGAGCGAGCTTTTCGCGGTCGCCTGCGACATCAGGAAGTTGCCCAGAGCGATAAAGATCACCGAAAAGGCAATCAGCTTGCCTGACAGCGAGGACAGTGCCCGCCCCGCGAAGAAACGAATGACCAGCAGCGCAGCGAAACTCAGCCCGGTGAGGATCTGGAACGTCGGTGGCAGAAAGGCCGCGGCATCGGCGGATGAAATCATTCCGTGACGGGCTCCATGCTGCCGGCGGGAAACTCCACATCGGCAAAGGCGGGGTAAACTTCCTTGAGCAGGGCAGCCTGCTGCGCATCTTCGGTGCGCACCAGGTACCAGGTCTCGCCATCGAGCAGCCCGAGCGTCGACGAGCTGGCCTTCAGCTTGCCGCCGGCCGCGCCCATGTCCATCACCGTTTCGGTCGGGATCAGTGCATAGGGCGTGCCGTCGGCGGTTTCGAGGAACTCGGCCGCTTCGAGATCCATGCCGAACGAGACGATATTCACGTCCTTCAGCACCTGATCCATCTGCTGCTGCGTCGCTTCGATCAGCTGCTCGGTGGTGACGTTGAAGTTGGCGGCGATCTTGTCGAGCACCTTGGGCGGCACGACATCCATCACCTGCGACATATCGCTGGCCTTCATCGCCGCATCGAAGCTCTCGATGCGGGCGGCGAGGCCTTCGAGCTGCTCGTCGGTGAACTCGGCCGCCAGGACCGGGACAGCGAGGGCGGCAACCAGCGCCGCGGCGGCAATGAAGCGCTTGAACATCAGTGCTTCCCCGCCTTGCCGGCAGGGGCTTCCTTCTTCTTGTACATCGCCAGCATGCGCTGGGTGACGAGGAAGCCGCCGAAGATGTTGACGCTGGCGAGCACCAGCGCGAGGAAGCCGAACAGTTTCGAGACCCAGTTGCTGTCGGCGGCGAGCGGCACGCCAACGGCGAGCAGCGCCCCGACCACGATCACCGACGAGATGGCGTTGGTGACGCTCATCAGCGGCGTGTGCAGCGCCGGGGTGACGCTCCACACCACGTAATAGCCCACCGCAATGGCGAGCACGAAAATCGACAGGCGGAAGACGAACGGGTCGATGGCGCCGCCGGTCGCGGCGCTGACCGCGGCCGTGATGGCGTCTGCGGTGGTTGCAGCGGTCTGTTCCATTTACTTCTTCCCCTTGGCGGTCGAGGCGGCGGATTTGGCAGCCGCGGGCTTGGCCGCTGCCGGCTTTGCCGGGGCCTTTTTCGGTGCCGCGGCCTTGGCGATCGGCGCGACTATCGGCGCGGCCTTCTTCACCTTGCCGCCGATCGGCTTGGCCACCGCGGCCGTCTTGGCGTGCGCCGCCGGGGCGGTCTCGGCCTTCGGGGCGGCCACCCGCTTCGGTGCGGTGGCCTTGCCGGTGGCACCGGTCTTGGCGGGCTCAGCCGCCTTGGCAGCGGGCTTGGCCGGAGCCGGCGCCGCATCGAACTTGATATTGGGGTGGACGATGGCGCCGTCGCGGGTGAGCACGGTGGCCTTCACCAGCTCGTCATCCCAGTTCACCGCCAGCGCCTTTTCCTTCTTGTCGACCAGCGTCTCGAGGAAGGAAACGAGGTTACGCGAATACAGCTGGCTGGCCGACGTGGCGAGCCGGCCGGCGACGTTGGTGAAGCCGATAATGGTCGCGCCATTGGCCGTGGTGACGGTCTTGCCCGGCTGGGTCAGCTCGATATTGCCGCCGCGCTCGGCCGCGAGATCGACCAGCACCGAGCCCGGCGCCATCGATTCGACCATCGCCCTCGACACCAGCTTGGGCGCCGGGCGGCCGGGGATCAGCGCCGTGGTGATGACGATATCCTGCTTGGCGATGTGCCCGGCGACCAGCTCGGCCTGTGCCGCCTGCTCGTCATTGGTCAGTTCGCGCGCATAGCCGCCGCTGCCCGAGGCATCCTTCAGCGCCTCGGTCATGATGAACTTGGCGCCCAGCGATTCCACCTGCTCGCCCGCCGCGGCGCGCACGTCGGTGGCCGTGACCACCGCACCCAGCCGCTTGGCGGTGGCGATCGCCTGGAGACCCGCGACGCCGGCCCCCATGACGAATACCTTGGCCGGCCGGACCGTGCCGGCGGCGGTCATCATCATCGGCATGGCGCGATCGAACGCGCCAGCCGCATCGATCACCGCCTGGTAGCCGGCGAGATTGGCCTGGCTGGAAAGGATATCCATCACCTGCGCGCGGGTGATGCGCGGCATGAATTCCATGGCGACGGCCGTGACCCCAGCCTTGGCGAGCGCGGCGATCTCGGCCTCGTTGCCATAGGGATCCATGGCGCCGATCACCAATGCGCCGGCGGATGCGCCGGCGAGGCTGGCTGCAGCCGGGCGACGCACCGTCAAGACGATATCGGCGCCCTTGATGGTCTGAGCGGCGGCGCCGACGCTGGCGCCCGCCTTGGCATAGTCGGCATCCGGGAAGCGGGCCAGTTCGCCTGCCCCCGCCTCGATGGCAACCTCGGCACCGAGCGCGATCAGCTTGGTGACCGTCTCGGGCGTCGCCGCGACGCGCGTCTCTCCGTCGGCGCGTTCCCGCAACACTGCAATCTTCATGGAAGTCTCCAGAGCGTCAGACGCCGACCGTCTTGGTCACCCGCGTAGAAAAATCCCGCCGTCAGGTGCGGCGGGATCCCATCACCATCACGCCGACGATGAGCACTGGAATGGCCAGCAGCAGCAACGCCCCGATGATCGGCTGATGTGCCTCGATGAAGGCGTAGAGCGACAGCACCACGAACACCATCGACACGATGCCCCACTTCACGAAAGTGATGAAGCCGGCATAGGTCGCCTCATGCTGGGCGTAGTCCATGGCGGGCGGCAGGTCGTGCGTGGCAGCAGCGGCAGGTTTCTTGGCCATCAGGTCCTCAGTCGATTGATCGTCTCTCGGGACACCGATCCCCGGACCATCACGCCGCGTTTGCCACGCGAACGCCGAAGATCAGACCGCCCCACTCCGCCTCTCATACTTCGCGCGGCAGTGCCGCACAAGCACAGCGCGGCGGTTCGCCACGCTGGACCAATTGCCAATCCCCGGCGGTACTCCCGCCTCAGCCTGGCTGCGTTGCTTCCAGCTCGTTGATCAGCCTCTCGATCATCCCCAGGCCGAGCGACCAGAAGCCGGGATCGCGGGCATCGAGCCCGAACGGCGCCAGGAGCTCGGAGTGATGTTTGCTGCCGCCGGCCCTCAGCAGCTCGAAGTAGCGCTCGGCAAAGCCCTCGCTCGACTTCTCGTACTGCGCGTAGAGCGAGTTCACCAGGCAATCGCCGAACGCATAGGCATAGACGTAGAACGGCGAGTGGATGAAGTGCGGGATATAAGCCCAGAAGATGTCGTAGCCCTCATTGAGCTTGATCGCCGGCCCCAGGCTCTCGGCACCCACATCGAGCCAGATCTGGTTGAGATCGGCCGCGGTCAGTTCGCCCTGTTTGCGGCGGGTGTGGACCTCGCGCTCGAAGGTGTAGAACGCGATCTGCCGCACCACGGTGTTGAGCATGTCCTCCACCTTGCTCGACAGCATGGCGAAGCGCTGCGTCGGGTCGGTGGTTTTGGCCAGCATCGAACGGAAGGTCAGCATCTCGCCGAACACCGAGGCGGTTTCGGCCAGCGTCAGCGGCGTCGGCGCCATCAGCGCCCCCTGCCGGCCGGCCAGCACCTGGTGCACGCCGTGCCCCAGCTCATGCGCCAGCGTCATCACGTCGCGTGATTTACCCAGGTAGTTGAGCATCAGGTACGGGTGGGCCGAGGGCACGGTCGGGTGCGCGAAGGCGCCCGGCGACTTGCCGTCCTTGGTCGGCGCGTCGATCCAGCCTTTCGTAAAGAACGGCGTGGCGATCTCGGCCAGCTTCGGCGAGAAGGCGCTGTAAGCCTCCATCACCGTATCCTTGGCCGTCTGCCAGTCGTAGATGCGATCGTCGCTGGTCGGCAGCGGCGCGTTGCGGTCCCAGGCATTGAGCTGCGCCTTGCCGAACCACTTGGCCTTCATCGCGTAATAGCGGTGGCTGAGCCGCGGATAGGCGGCGCGCACCGCGGTCTGCAGCGCATCGACCACTTCGCGCTCCACCGAGTTCTCGAGGTGGCGGCTGTCGGCGATATCCTTGAAGCCGTGCCAGCGGTCGGAAATCTCCTTGTCCTTGGCCAGCACGTTGGTGATGTGGGTGAACAGCTTCTCGTTGCCGTGCAACGTCTTCGACAGGCCGTGGAACGCCGCTTCGCGCTTCACCTCGTCCTTGTCGGACAGGAAGTTGAGCGTCGATTCGAGGTTCAGTTCTTCGCCGTCGATATCGAACTTGAGGCCGGCCATGGTCTCGTCGAACAGCCGGTTCCAGGCGCCGGCGCCGGTCACCGACTTTTCGTGGAACAGCTCTTCGATCTTGTCTTCGAGCTGGTAGGGCTTGGCTTTCCTCAGTTCGGTGAACCACGGGCGGTAGCGACCGAGCGCGGGATCGCCGCTCAGCGCGGCTTCGAGCACCGCTTCATCGATACGGTTGAGCTCGAGCCCGAAAAAGATCAGCCCGGTCGACAGGTCCGTGAGCGCCTGGCTGAGATCGCCGAGGAACTTCACCTTGTCCGCGTCCTGGGTGTTCCGCACGTATTGCAGGAACGCGTAGGAGCCGAGCTTGCCGCTGAGATCGCCCAGCGCTTCATAGCGCTTGATCGCCTCGATCAGCTTACCGCCCTTCGCCAGCGTCTCGAGCTTGCCCTTGAAGTCGGCCTCGAAGCTCTTTGCGTCGGCCTGCGCCGCGGCGAGATCGGCCTTCAGCTCGGGCGAGTCGTTTCCGGCATAGAGATCGTCGAGGTTCCAGGTCGGCATCTCGCCGAGCTGGTTGTGCCCCCGCTGGGCCTGGGCTTCGGGCGCGCGCATCGGTTCGATCTTTAGCAATTCATCACCTCGGTCTCAAAAGCGGCGCGACCTTAGCCAGAGGGCCTGCCGATGGGAAGCCGAAGGCGGCGTGCTCACGCTTAATCGCCTCTTAACCCACCCCCCACATGCTGCTCCAAAACGGCACAGCGCGATTCGCCGCGGCGGCGAAGCGTGCAACTACAAAGTCCTTGGGGGACCATGACGCGCGTTCTGATAGTCGATGACGACCTGGTGCAACTCAGACTCACCTCCGAGGTCGCCAACCGGGCCGGTTTCTCCGCCGTTACGGCCACCAGCGGCAGACAGGCCCTCGAACTGCTCCACGCCGATCCCGGCATCGGGGCCATGGTCCTCGATCTGGTGATGCCCGATCTCGACGGCATGGCCGTCATGGAAGCGATGCGCCGCGATGGGCTTGCAACCCCGGTGATCGTCCAGACCGGGCACTCCTCGCTCGATACCGTCGTCACCGCGATGCGCCAGGGCGCTGCCGATTTCTTCGTCAAGCCGGTCGCCCCGGAACGGCTGATCATGTCGTTGAGGAACGCGCTGAAGCTTGGCGAACTCGAGACCATGGTGCGCACCGACCGCAGCCGGCTCAGCGGCACCATGAGCATCACCGACATCGTCACCCGCGCCCCCAGCATGGACCGGGTGCTGTCACTGTCGGCCAAGGCGGCCAAATCCACCATCCCGGTGCTGATCGAAGGCGAGACCGGCGTCGGCAAGGAACTCATCGCCCGGGTGATCCAGGGGTCGGGCGATCGGGCCGGCAAGCCCTTCGTCACCGTCAACTGCGGCGCCATCCCTGCAAACCTGATCGAGTCGACCCTGTTCGGACACCGCAAGGGCGCCTTCGCCGGCGCCACCTACGACCAGGCGGGCAAGTTCCTCGAGGCCCATGGCGGCACTATCTATCTCGACGAGGTGGGCCAGCTGCCGATGGAAACCCAGAGCAAGCTCCTGCGGGTGATCCAGGATGGCGAGATCGAGCCGGTCGGCGCCGACAAGCCGGTGCGGGTCAATGTGCGGATCATCTCGGCGACCAACCGCCGCCTGCTCAACCTGACCAAGGCCGGCGCCTTCCGCGAGGATCTCTATTACCGGCTCAACGTTTTTCCGCTCTATGTACCGCCGCTGCGCGACCGGATGGAAGACCTGCCGGTCCTCGTCAACCACTTCGTCGCCCGCCTCGCCGCCGAGGCCGGAAAGCGCATCGTCGGCATCTCCGAGCCGGCGCTGACGCTGCTGCGCGGCTACGACTGGCCGGGCAACATCCGGCAGCTCGAAAATGCCGTCTACCGCGCAGTGGTGCTGAGCAGCGCCGCCTATCTCGAAGGCGCCGACTTCCCGCAGATCGTGGCGCTGAGTGCGGGCCGCGCCGAGGCGTTGCGGCTGACCTCGACGGCGCCGGGCCCTTCAGCCCCGGTTCACATCGATGAAGCTATCGCCTCTCTACGCGAGGTTGTGGACAAGGGAGCGGTCGGCGACCGCTTCGTGGCCCAGAGTGGCGAAGTCGCCGCCCTCGCCGATGTCGAGCGCGAACTGATCGTGTTTGCGCTGCGCCACTACGGCTACCGCATGTCGCGGGTCGCCCGGGCGCTCGGCATCGGCAGGTCGACGCTCTATCGCAAACTCCGCGAGTACGGCCTGGACGAGGGCCTGGAGAGCGACGCGGCGGCCTAGGAACCGAGGCGTCAGTTGCACCAAGTCCACAGACCGAACTCACAAACTCGCGAGGAATTGTCAGCGTTAAGTTTTGTGGGCTAAGCAAAATGCATATCTGGGGCAAAAGTGCCGAATCCTCCCCGTCACGCCGCCCCTTGCCAGCCCTCGAGCCGGGCACGGAGTACTTAATGACTATGCTGAAGGCCTTGTTGTTGGCGGGCACTGTGGCGCTCGCATCGCCATTTGCGATCTTCACGCAGGCAGCCTCTGCCCAGGAAACCGTCACCGTCGCCGGCATCGAAACCACCCGCATCGTGATCGCGCCGCCCAAGACCGAGCTGGCGCGGATCATCAAGGCGGGCCTCTCCTCTTCCTATGCGGCGGCCGAGAAGGGCAGCCGCACCTACCAGCAGACGCAGAAGCTCTATTTCTTCTATGGCGCCCGCCACTTCGAGCCGCTCTGGCTGACCAAGGCGGATGACGGCTCCATCGCCTTTTCGCCCAACGCCGAAAAGATCATCCAGGTGTTCAAGGAGTCCGAACTCGAGGGCTTTCGCCCTGCGGATTACCTGACCGCCGATCTCGACGTGGCTGCCGCCGGCACCGACCCGGTGAAGCTCGCGGCGCTCGAAACTGCATTCTCCGCCGCGGCGGTCCGTTACGCCCAGGATGCGTTCGGCGGCCGCATCTCGCCGCTCGAGGTCAACAAGACCTGGACCATCGCGCCCAAGCGCATCAACGAAGCCGAAATGCTGGTGAAGCTCGCCGACAGCAGCGAGCCGGACAAGCTGTTGCTGGCGCTGTCGCCGACCCAGCCTGAGTTCCTCGGGCTGAAGGCGGCGCTGGCCAAGTTCTACGACGGCGCCGTGATGGACGCCGCGATCACCATCCCCGAGGGCAAGCTCCTCAAGCCCGGCATGCAGGATGAGCGTGTCACCCTGCTGCGCCAGCGCCTCGATGTGCCCGAGCCCGATATTCCGGAAACCGCCGGCGAGGCGGTCACCGTCGACATCAACTATGACGAGCCGCTGGTCGCAGCGGTCAAGGCCTTCCAGGAAAACCTTGGCCTCAACGGCGACGGCGTCATCGGGCCGGCAACCATCGCGGCGCTGAATGGCGGTTCCGCCACCACCAAGGAAGACATCGTCGCCAACATGGGACGTTGGCGCTGGGAGCCGAACGACTACGGCGATTTCCAGGTGACGGTGAACATCCCCGAGTTCCGCCTGTGGATCATGAACAAGGACCAGGTCCACTACACCACCCGCGTCGTGGTGGGCACGCCCAAGAACCAGACCGCGGTGTTCAACGACGAGATCGAGCACATCGTCGTCAACCCGTACTGGAACGTGCCGTCCTCGATCGCCACCAACGAGATCAAGCCGCATCTGATCGCCAACCCGGGCTACCTCGCCAGCCAGAACATGGAGATGCTGTCGGGCGGCAAGGTGATCAACGCCTCGGCCATCGACTGGGCGCAGACCAACATCAACAAGTTCCACATCCGGCAGAAGCCTGGCGCCGGCAACGCGCTGGGCCGGGTGAAGTTCCTGTTCCCCAACCAGCACGACATCTATCTGCACGACACGCCATCGAAGTCGCTGTTCTCGCGCTCGTTCCGTGCCTACAGCCATGGCTGCGTGCGGGTCGAGAACCCGATGGATTTCGCCGATGCGCTGCTGAAGCTCGAACCCAACCTGAGCGCCGAGACGCTGACCGCCGCCTTCGGCGATACCGAGCGCTGGTTCAACCTCAAGACCAAGGTGCCGGTGCACATCTCCTACTTCACCCTGCGCGTCGATGCCGACGGCACCATCCGCTCCTATGGCGATGTCTACGGCATGAACCAGCGGTTGAAAGAGCTGCTCGCCGAATAGCAATAAGCCCGCAGAGGGACTAGAAATGCAGGCCGGCGCCCTGGTGACGCCGGCCTCGTGCTATGATGTCGTGCCGCGTTCGCCAGCCAAGCGTTTACGAGTGCTTAGGAATTCGGCCTTGGTTCAGCCGGATTTTCTACCTAGAAACCCGCACGGTAGCCGCCTCACCTGGGTTACCGGGCGTTAGCGTTAATGTATTCTCATCGAACTGGCGCTAGGCTGTCTCGTCTATTGGGTTGCAACGGGTCGTTCGGGGCGTGTCGGGAAAACTGTTGGGGATTTGGCGGGCTGTACCGCGGCTGTTTTTTGCCGCAACGATGGCGTTGACCGTCGTTCTGCCGCCCAGTGTCGCGCCGGTGAGCGCTGCCTTTGGCAGCGGCAATACTGGCGGCGATCGCACGCTCTACCTGCACCACACCCATACCGGCCAGACCGGCAGCTTCACTTTCAAGCGCAACGGCCAGTATGACCAGAAGGTCCTGCGCGAGCTCAATATTTTCCTTGCCGACTGGCGCACCAAAGAACCCACGAAGATGGACCCGGCCCTCTTCGACCTGCTCTGGGAAGTGTATCAGGAAGTCGGCGGCAAGCAGCCCTACAACATCGTTTCGTCCTACCGGTCGCCCAAGACCAACAAGATGCTTGCCTCGAAATCGTCCGGCGTCGCCGACAATTCGCAGCACATGCGCGGCAAGGCGATGGACGTGTTCATCCCCGGGGTGAACCTCTCCAAGCTCCGCGAAACCGCGATGAAGCACCAGGTCGGCGGTGTCGGCTTCTACCCCACCTCGGGCAGCCCATTCGTCCACATGGACACCGGCAACGTGCGGGCCTGGCCGCGCATGACCCGGGCGCAGCTCAAGAAGGTCTTCCCCGACGGGCGGACCCTGCATCTGCCCACCGACGGCAAGCCGCTCTCCAACGAGGGTCGCGCCTATGCGCAGGCGCAGTGGACCAAGTGCCGCACCGTCCCCTGCGATGGCGACGCCATCTACGAGAGCGCCCCGGCGATCATGCTGGCGGACAATGCCGACGCGAGCGACGACACGGCGCCGATCCCGGCGATCCGCCCCCGCACGCTCAATGGCGGTGCGACCATCATGCTGGCCTCGGCCGAGGAGCCGGCGCAGCGCGTCGTGCCGACCTTCGAGGTGGTGGCTCCGGTCCCGGTGTTCCGCCGGTCCGAAGGCGGCATCAATGTCGCCGCCCTGCCCCCGGGGATCGACACCAAGGCCTTCGACGCCGTCGGCGCACCGGTCCCGGCGACCAAGTCGGCCCGCATCCAGCTTGCCACCCGTTCGCCGCTCGGCAACGAAAGCCAGACCGCGGTCGCGGCGCTCGCCGCCATCGACCAGCCACTGCCCAAGCCGCGCGTGCTGATGTCGCCCAAGACCGACGAGATGGTCACCGCCTACGTCGCGACGAGCCCCGATCCGGGCGCCGAGCAGGCGCTGAAGATAATCATCGAGCGTGAGAACGCCGTGGCGCAGGACCTGCCGGCTGCGGGCACGCAAACCCATCAGTTGCCGACCAGGGAGCAGCTGCTCGGCACCGGCAACGTGCAGACCGCCTCGCTCGGCGGCCCTGAAACCTTCTCGTCGCTGAAGGGCATGTTCGACATGACCTTCAATTCGCTGACCGACAACGCGGCGTCCCAGCCGATGCAGCAGGCGCTCGCCGACCTGGCCCTGAGCCGCCAGCCGAACCAGTCGATCGAGCTTCGGCCGATGGACCTGGTGGCGCCCGAGATCGACCACGTCAACGACACCCTGGTGCAGCCGGTGCCGATGAGCACCGCGTTCTGGGCCGAGATGACCGAAGCCGAAGGCTACCTCGAAAAGGGCACCGAGCTCGGGCCGCTCACCGGCCGCGTCGCCTTCCTTCCCGACAATGCCGCAATTCCTGCCTATGACCGTTTCGTGACTGACGGCCTGCAGCTCGTCGCACAACGCTAAAGCGCCGCGCCCGCGGGCGTTGCAATGCCGAACCTGAGCCTCTAAGTCTCTCAGTGAGAGACCGGCCCGTACCGGCGAAGGATCGGTATTTTGGACAAGCCGCAGACACCGCTGCTCGACACCGTCTCGACGCCCGCGGACCTCAAGTCCCTGTCGCGTGAGGAACTCCGCCAACTGGCCGACGAGCTGCGTTCCGAGGTCATCGACGCCGTGTCCGTCACCGGTGGGCATCTGGGCGCCGGCCTCGGCGTGGTCGAGCTCACCGTTGCGCTGCACGCCACCTTCGATACGCCCGACGATCGCCTGATCTGGGACGTCGGCCACCAGGCCTATCCGCACAAGGTGCTGACCGGCCGCCGCGACCGCATCCGCACGCTGCGACAGAAGGACGGGCTCAGCGGCTTCACCCGCCGGGCCGAGAGCGAATACGATCCGTTCGGCGCCGGGCACTCGTCGACCTCGATTTCCGCCGGCCTCGGCATGGCGGTGGCGTCCGACCTCAAGGGCGAGAAGCGCAACGTCATCGCGGTGATCGGCGATGGCGCCATGTCGGCGGGCATGGCCTATGAGGCGATGAACAATGCCGGCGCCATGGACGCGCGGCTGATCGTCATCCTCAACGACAACGACATGTCGATCGCCCCGCCCACCGGGGCGATGCGTTCCTACCTGGCCAAGCTGGTGTCCGGCCCGGTCTATCGCGGCTTCCGCGATACCGCCAAGTCGATCACCGAGAAGATGCCCAAGCTGATTCACGAGACGGCGCGCAAGACCGAGGAGTTCGCCCGCTCGTTCTTCACCGGCGGCACGCTGTTCGAGGAACTCGGCTTCTTCTATGTCGGCCCGATCGACGGCCATAACCTCAACGACCTGCTCGACGTGCTGCAGAACGTGCGCGACGCCGAGTCCGGCCCGATCCTCATCCATGTGGTGACCAAGAAGGGCAAGGGCTATGGCCCGGCCGAGAACTCCGCCGACAAGTACCACGGCGTCAACAAGTTCAACGTCATCACCGGCGCGCAGGCCAAGCCGCAGTCGAACGCCCCGTCCTACACCTCGGTCTTTGCCGGAAGCCTGATCGAGGAGGCGAAGGCCGACGAGCGCGTCGTCGCGGTGACCGCCGCCATGCCCAACGGCACCGGCCTCGACAAGTTCGCCGAACTGTTCCCGACCCGCATCTTCGATGTCGGCATTGCCGAGCAGCACGCCGTGACCTTTGCCGCTGGCATGGCGACCGAGGGGCTGAAGCCGTTCTGCGCCATCTATTCCACCTTCCTGCAGCGTGCCTATGACCAGGTGATCCACGACGTGGCGGTGCAGGGCCTGCCGGTTCGCTTCGCCATCGATCGCGCCGGCTATGTCGGTGCTGACGGCCCGACCCATGCCGGCAACTATGATGCGGCCTATCTCGGTGCCATCCCCGGCATGGTGGTGATGGCCGCCGGCGACGAGGCCGAGCTGCGCCACATGGTGGCGACCGCCGCCGCCTATGACGAGGGCCCGATCGCCTTCCGCTATCCGCGCGGTGATGGGCTCGGGGTCGAACTGCCGCCACGCGGCACCGTGCTGGAAATCGGCAAGGGCCGGATCCTGCGCGAAGGCAAGTCCGTGGCGCTGGTCAATTTCGGCACCCGGCTGGGTGAAGTGATCGCCGCCGGCGAAAAGCTGATGGCCTATGGCCTCAACCCGACCATCGCCGACATGCGGTTCCTGAAACCACTCGACGAGAAGCTGCTCGCCCGGCTCGCCAAGGAGCACGAAGTGCTCATCACCATCGAGGAAGGCGGCATTGGCGGCTTCGGCAGCCACGTCGCGACCTTCCTCGCCAGCCTGGGCCTGCTCGACGGCAAGCTGAAATTCCGCCCGCTGATGATCCCCGACCTGTTCACCGAACAGGCCGGCGTCAACGACATGTATGCCGTGGCCGGGCTCGACCGGGCGGGGATCGTGGCGACGACGCTGACGACGCTGGGGATCGATACCGCAGCCGCGCAGCGGACGACGAAGGCTTAGCTTCACAATACTGATAGAGACGGCCCCCTCCCGGCCTCCCCCATAAAGGGGGAGGTGAAGAGTCGAGGCCCTGCCTTCGATCGTGCCAAACACTCGATGCAGCACCTCCCCCTTTATGGGGGAGGATGGGAGGGGGCCGTCTGCTTCGGGTCGCAACCCACAGAGAATCTGTTAGCAAGGGTCCATGCAGGTGGCGATCGACATGGGTGTGGCGCAGGGTGGCGCCGAGGCTAAGCTCGATCTCGAGGAACTCTTGGCCACCCGCTTGCTCGTGCAGGGCAATTCCGGCTCCGGCAAATCCCACCTGCTCCGTCGCCTGCTCGAACAGAGCGCCCCCTGGGTGCAGCAATGCATCGTCGACCCCGAGGGCGATTTCGTCACCCTGGCCGACAAATACGGGCACCTTGTGGTCGACGCCTCGCGTTCGGAAAGCGAACTTACCACCATCGCCGCCCGCGTCCGCCAGCACCGCGTCTCGGTGGTGCTGAGCCTCGAAGGCCTCGATGTCGAGCAGCAGATGCGCTGTGCCGCCGCTTTCCTCGGTGGCCTGTTCGATGCCGATCGCGACTACTGGTATCCGATGCTGGTGGTGGTCGACGAAGCGCAGCTCTTCGCCCCGGCCATTGCCGGCGAAGTCTCCGACGAGGCGCGAAAACTGTCGCTTGGCGCCATGACCAACCTGATGTGCCGCGGCCGCAAGCGCGGCCTCGCTGGGGTCATCGCCACTCAGCGCCTCGCCAAGCTCGCCAAGAACGTCGCCGCCGAGGCGTCGAACTTCCTGATGGGCCGCACCTTCCTCGATATCGACATGGCCCGCGCCGCGGACCTGCTCGGCATGGAGCGGCGGCAGGCCGAAATGTTCCGCGACCTCAACCGCGGCCATTTCGTTGCCCTCGGCCCCGCCATGTCGCGTCGCCCGCTGCCCATGGTGATCGGTCCGGTGGAGACCTCGGCCCGCTCTTCGAGCCCCAAGCTGATGCCGCTGCCCGAAGCGTCGGTCGATACCAGGGACCTGATCTTCGCCCCGGTTCCAGAGGCCGTGCGCCCGGTTCGCCGGCCCCCTCCGCCGCCACCACCCTCGACCAACGATCTGCTCGCGCAACTGGTGCGCACCCAGGTGCCGCAACCCTCGCGCGCCGATGAGCCGGAGGTCGATATCGAGGAGCGCGACCGCGCCGTCGATGATGTGGTCCGCGAACTGCTCGAAGATCGCGACGCGGCCTATCGCTCGGTCGCCGTGCTGTACCAGGATTTCCTCGTTCGCTGCCGCATCCGGCGCGTCCCCGGCGAGGCGCTGGCGCTGCCCGCCTTCCGGAGGAAGCTCGCCGTGGTTCGTGCCGGCGTGGCCGAAGAGACAGCCCAGTCCGAGTCCTGGCAGACGGCGCTGGCGCTCTCGACCCAGCTGTCCGACGACGTGCAAGGCGTGTTCCTGGTGCTGGCCCGCGCCGCTGTCGAAGCCCTGCCCTGCCCCTCGGACGCCACCCTCGCCCGGGCATACGGCACCCATTCGACCGGCCGGGCCAGGCGCCTGCTCACCTATTTCGAGGAACGAGGCCTCCTGGTGGTGCGCATGGATCTGCGCAACCAGCGCATCGTCGCCTTCCCGGACCTCGGCGCCGAAACCGCCCCGGGCAGCCCGGATGCGCCCGATTACGCCGATCGGACCGCCGCCGAGTGACTGCCGACCAGGGGGCTGATGGCGTGCGAGCGTCGAGCTGATCCACCGCGATCGCTTCGCCTGCGCTGCCGGCGGGTGGTGGCAGCCCTGTGCCAGCCCTGTGCCGGGTAAGGTCCTCGGCCTTTTTCTCCGCCGCGACGAAACCGTGTGATTCAAATCTCATCGACTTTCGTCTATTTAGTCTATCATTCCCATAGGGATTATTGAGTGAACGGCCGATCGGGCTACGATCTGGGCACCTTCCGGGCCTGCCTCGGAACCCCAGATTTCACCCGAAAGGATCGGACCCGTGACCCCAATCAGACGCCGCACGCTCGGAGCGCTTGCCGCCCTGCTGCTCGCCGGCACCATCATCAGCCCCGGCTTTGCCCAGGACGCACCGGTCCAGGGCGGCACCCTGATCTACCTCGAGCAGCAGGCGCACACCAACCTCTACCCCCCGGCCGGCGGCTTCTATCCGAACGGCGGCGTGCTCAACCAGATCACTGACAAGCTGACCTACCAGAACCCGGAAACGCTCGAGATCGAGCCGTGGCTGGCCGAGTCGTGGCAGGTCAACGACACCGCCACCGAGTACACCTTCAAGCTGAAACCGGGGATCACCTTCTCGGACGGCACGCCGCTCGACGCCAAGGCGGTCGCGGTAAACTACGACACCTTCGGGCTCGGCAACAAAGAGCTGAAATACCCGGTCTCGGAAGTCATCAACAACTACGACCACGCCGAAGTGGTCGACGATCTCACCGTCAGGTTCCACTTCAAGCATCCCTCGCCGGGGTTCCTCCAGGGCACCGCGGTGATCGGCTCGGGTATCGTTTCGCCGGCCACTCTGGCGCTGCCCTATGATGAACTCGGCGACGCCACCAAGATCATCGGCTCCGGCCCCTTCGTGGTGGCAAGCGAGACGCTCGGCAAGGAACTGAACTTGACGGTTCGCGCCGACTACAACTGGGGTCCGGCAAAGTTCGAGCACCAGGGCCGCGCTTACCTCGACGGCATCAAGTACCTCATCACCCCGGAAGACAGCGTCCGCATCGGCGGCCTGCTCTCCGGCCAGGCCGACATCATCCGGCAGATCCAGGCCTATGACGAGCCGCAGGTCAACGATGCCGGCTTCGAGATCTTCGCGCCCAACACCCGCGGCGTGAACAACTCGATCGCCTTCCGTCCCGACAACCCGCTGGTCGCCGACCTCAAGGTGCGCCAGGCGCTGACCCTGGCCACCAACCGCCAGGAGATCGTCGATACGCTGTTCTCGGCCAACTACCCGGTCGCCACCTCGGTGATCTCGCAGCACGCCGCCGGCTATGTCGATGAGTCCAGCAAACTGGTGTTCGACCAGGACAAGGCCAAAGCGCTGTTTGCCGAAGCCGGCTGGACGCCCGGCGCCGACGGCATCCTCGAAAAGGACGGCAAGAAGCTCGACCTCACCGTCTATGTCTCGCTGCCGCAGCCGCAGAATGAAGGCGTGCTGCAGCTGGTGGCCCAGCAATGGGCGCAGGTCGGGGTGAAGCTCAACGTGCTCGCCGGCGACGCCGGCAGCCGCACCCTCGACCAGCTCGATCCGCTGAAAACCCCGGTCACCGTAGCCATGGTCGGTCGCGCCGACCCCGACGTGATCAAGTCCGGTTTCTATCCCAAGAACCGCGACTGGCTACTGCAGAAGGGTTGCTCGAGCGACAAGGTCCAGGGCTTCGTCGACGACATGCTGAACGGCCTGCTGGAGGTCCTTGCCTCCGAGCCCGACCGCGCCAAGCGCCTCGCCATTGCCGGCGAGATCCAGGGCTACGTGCTCGACCAGGCCTACATCATCCCGTTCTTCGAGGAGCCGCAGGCCTTCGCCACCGCGCCCTACGTGCACGGGCTGGGCTTCGAGGCGGTGGGCCGCCCGAGCTTCTACAACGTCTGGCTCACCCGCTGACCCTTGCTTCCCGGGCGGCAACGCCCGGGACTTTCCCCTCATTCTGGAGCGCCGTCATGTCGCGCTACATCATCGGCCGGATCGGGCAGGCCCTGCTCGTCCTCTGGATCGCCTTCACCGCCTCGTTCCTGTTGCTGCAGGCGCTGCCCGGTGACGCGATCCTGATCAAGTTCCAGAACCCTGAACTGGGCCTCGGCCCGGAACAGATCGCCGCGCTCCGCGACGCCTATGGCGTCGACAGTCCGCTGTGGCAGCAATACCTGCAGGCTCTGGGCAATTTCCTCACCGGCAATTTCGGCTACTCGGTCGTCGGTAGCGTACCGGTTGCCCATGAGCTGTTGGCCAACCTGCCGGCGACGGCGCGGCTCGCGAGCCTCGGCTTCACTCTCGCAGTGCTCATCGCGCTCGGCCTTGCTTTCCTGGCAACGCTCGCCCCCTTCGCCTGGCTCCGCACCGCCATCCAGTCGATCCCGTCGCTGTTCGTGTCGCTGCCGGTGTTCTGGCTCGGCATCATGCTGATCCAGATCTTCTCGTTCCGACTCAGATGGATTTCGGTGATCAACCCCGGCGAGTTCGAGGGGCTGATCCTGCCGGTGATCACCCTCGCCATCCCGATCTCGGCGCCGCTCGCGCAGATCCTGATCCGCAATATCGACGAAGTCTCCACCCAGCCCTTCGTCGCCGTCGCCCGCGCCAAGGGCGCCTCGCCCAGCTGGGTGCTGTGGCGGCATGTGGTGAAGAACGCCCTGCTGCCGACGCTCACCATTGCCGGCATCCTGTTCGGCGAATTGCTGGCCGGCGCGGTGATTACCGAAACGGTGTTCGGCCTCAACGGCATTGGCGGGCTGACGGAACGCTCGGTGCGCTTCCAGGACACCTCGGTGATCCAGGCGATCGTCGTGTTCTCCGCCCTCTCGTTCGTTGCGGTGAACCTCATCGTCGACCTGCTCTACCCCGTTTTCGACCCCCGTCTTCGCCGCCTGAAGGGTGCCCCAGCATGACCAGCATCGGATCCACCGACATCCTCGTCAGTAAGCCGCGCAACGCCTCGAGCAACCCGCTGCTGCAGCGCTTGCGCGGCGTCTCGCCCAGCCTGGTGCTGGCCTGGGGCGTCATCGCTCTGGTGGTGCTGTTCGCGCTGGCGCCCTCGCTGTTCACCAGCTTCAGCCCGGTGCAGGGCGTGCCGGCCGAAAAGCTCAAGGCGCCGAGCCTGCTCCACATCCTCGGCACCGATGCGCTGGGTCGCGACCTCTTCGCCCGCATCGTCTATGGCGCGGTGCACTCGCTGACCGGTGCCTTTGTCGCGGTGCTGGTCGGCCTCGTCGTCGGCACCACGCTGGGGCTGTTCGCCGGTGCCGTCGGTGGGCTGGTCGAAGAGGCGGTGATGCGCCTCGTCGACGTGCTGCTGTCGATCCCCGGCCTGCTGCTGATGCTGTCGATCATCATCCTCCTGGGCTTCGGCACGGTGAATGCGGCGATCGCCGTGGGCATCACCTCGGTCGCCGGCTTCGCCCGCCTGTCGCGCTCCGAAGTGGTGCGGGTGCGGCGCTCCGAGTATGTCGAGGCAGCGTTCGGCAGCGGCGGCACCTTCCTGTCCGTGCTGTGGCGGCATGTGCTGCCCAACTCGCTGACCTCGGTGCTGGCGCTCGCCGCCCTGCAGTTCGGCGGCGCCATCCTCGCCATCTCCACCCTTGGCTTTCTCGGCTATGGCGCACCACCGCCGACACCGGAATGGGGCCTCCTGATCGCTGAAGGCCGCAACTACATCTCGACCGCCTGGTGGCTGACCACCGCCCCGGGTCTCGTCGTCGTGCTGGTCGTGCTGTCGGCCAACCGCATCAGCCAGGCGCTGGGGAAGGTTGGACGATGAGCACACCGCTTCTCTCGGTTGAAAACCTCGCCGTCGCCTATAAGGAAGCCGACCGCTATGCCCGCGTCACCCACGATGTGAGCTTCACCGTCGAGCCCGGCGAGGTGGTGGCGCTGGTCGGCGAGTCCGGTTCGGGCAAGACCACCACCGCCCAGGCGGTGATCGGCCTCCTGCCCGACAACGGCCGCATCGACCATGGCGCCATCCGGCTCAACGGCGAGGATATCTCGCGCTGGACCGGCAAGCGCTTCGACGCCATTCGCGGCCGCCAGATCAGCCTGATCCAGCTCGCTGAACCCGGTGAAGACGGTTGGCGCGCAGGTCGGAGAAATCGTCCGCATCCACGGCGAAGGCGACGGCAAGGTGATCGCGGCGCGGGTGATTGAGCTGCTGGCCCGCGTCGGCCTGTCCGACCCCGAGCTCCGGGCCCGGCAATACCCGCACGAACTCTCCGGCGGCATGAAACAGCGCGTGCTGATCGCCATCGCCATCGCGCTGAAGCCGCAACTGATCATTGCCGACGAGCCGACCAGCGCGCTCGACGTCACCGTGCAGCGCCGCATCCTCGACCTGATCGATGAGTTGCGCCGCGACACCGGCACCGCGGTGCTGCTGGTGACGCACGATCTCGGCGTTGCCGCCGACCGGGCCGACCGTATCGTCGTGCTGCAGGGCGGTCGCATCCAGGAAGCCGGTGTGGCGCGTGAGCTGCTGGCGGCGCCGCAAAGCGCCTACGCCCGGCAACTGCTCGCCGACGCCCCCTCGCTCTCGGCTGGGACCAGAGGGGAGCGCTCGCCCCACCCGCTGGCTGTCATCCCGGCGAGTGAGGATGCAATCCTGGTCGAAAACCTCGTCCACGACTTCCATGCCGATGGCCGGAAGACCTTCCGCGCCGTCGACGACATCTCCTTCGCGGTCCGCCGCGGCACCACCCATGCCATTGTCGGCGAGTCCGGCTCGGGCAAGACCACCACGGTACGCGACGTCGTCGGTTTCGGCCGCCCCACTTCCGGTCGGATCAGCATCGCCGGCACCGATATTGCCACGCTCACCGGCGAGGCGCTGCGCCAGTTCCGCCAGAAGATCCAGCTGGTCTACCAGAACCCCTTCTCCTCGCTCGATCCGCGCCAGACGGTGTTCTCGATTGTCGAGGAGCCGCTGCGCAATTTCGGCCGGCTCGATGCGGCAGGGCGCGCGAAGAAGGTCAACGCGTTGCTGGAGCGAGTCGGCCTGCCCGAAGCTCTACGCCAGCGCCGGCCGCGCGCCCTCTCAGGCGGGCAGCGGCAGCGCGTCGCCATTGCTCGCGCCCTGGTGCTCGACCCGGAGGTGGTGGTGCTCGACGAGGCGGTATCGGCCCTCGACGTGACCGTGCAGGCGCAGATCCTGAAGCTCCTCGACGAGCTGCAGCGCGAGCGCGGCCTCACCTACCTGTTCGTCACGCACGACCTCGAGGAGGCGATCGGCCTGTCGGACCGGGTCGTCGTGATGAGCCGCTCGCCCGGGCGCGTCATCGGCGACCACGTCATCGACCTGCCACGCCCGCGCAACCTGATGGAGCTGCGCTTCGACGTCCGGTTCGTCGCCCTCCACCACGCGCTGTGGGAGCAGCTGCGGACCCAGGTCGGGCCGGCCGATGAGCACTGAGGTCCTCGCCCGGCCGGCCGCACCGGCCCGCGCCCGCCGCGGCTCCCGTACGACCACGACGGTCTGGGCGGCCCGGATCGGCTTGGTCGTCGTCGTGCTCGCCGGCTGGCAGCTGATGGCCGGCCTCGACCGCAGCTGGGAGCTCGTCGTGTCCTCGCCCGGGCAGGTGGCGCAGGAGGCCGCCGCCCTCGCGGTGAGCCCCGGCTGGTGGGCCGACGTCGGGGTGACCCTGCGGGAGGCCGCGGGCGGCTACCTGCTCGGGATGGCCTGCGCCGTCCTGCTCGTCGCCGTCTTCGTGCCGTTCCGGTCGCTGGCGACGTTCTCCTCGCCGTTCCTCGCCGCGC
>ERZ781399.1541-NODE-1541-length-20256-cov-3.965200_pt1 | contig 20256 bp, 19 predicted proteins | sample MGYA00511014_ERZ781399 | MGnify/ENA primary metagenome ERZ781399 (study PRJEB29847, sample SAMN06458254) | wastewater metagenome | isolation source: Wastewater bioreactor | place: South Africa: Cape Town | study: EMG produced TPA metagenomics assembly of the...
GCAATGATAAACGTCCTACTGCGAATCTCTCTGTCTCTCTTTTCCTCGTGCTGCGCGCATGATAGAGAAGAATAATACTCAATTATTTTTTTTCTTTTGCAACTGGTTGATAATCTATTAGAAAAAAAAATTGAAACTAAAAAGGGCAATAGAAAAAAACAACGTCTGTCAGGACAAAAAAAAACGAATCCAGATGTTTAGACGAACTCATTTAGCGTACTCGATGATTGATTGTTTTGAAAAAAATAAAAAAACAACATTTTTTACCAGAGTAATTGCGACAATCTTGGGATTTGAATAGACGATTTCCAGTGGTCGATCACCTGAACCATCAATTGAATCTATTCGATCGTTGTCATCAATCGAACGTTCACTTCGTTCGATAACCCGAAAACCTTCTTCTTTTTCAAGTAAATGATTTAATTGTTCGACAAGTAATTCATCGGATGTATCTTGTTCAAGTGCTTGATTGACAATTGCTTTAAGATTATTTAAAATTCGATTGTTCGAATGCACATTTGTTAGAAGACAATTGAAAATGATCATACGAATTAATAAACAAAGAAAAATATACATTTGCTGGTGTTTTCATTTATTGAGAATACGTGTTAATAATAATTCTTAACTCTCTGTAATCTATCCCATCCTATCCATCTATCTTTATTTCTCTCTCTCGCTCTTTCTCTTATTCTCTCTGAGACAAAAGACGGAAGACGTGTTTTTTTTTGGTCTTTATCTTCTCTTTATTTTCGTTGTTTGTATGACAAACAGCATAAAATAAAAATAAAAAGTAAATATTCAATGAAATACAAATTGTTATTAGTATATTGCACAAGACATAGAACAGACAGACGCGAGAGGAATGTTATAGTATGTTGGTTTTTTGATTGATTTATTTTTGTGCGACGAAGATTTCAACATCATGATTTTGATTCGATGCGTTGGCTGCTGCTTTTCGACGTTCTTGAATGAGTTTTTTCAGATCATCGTTGCCTGTTTTCATGTTCGTGATTTTGGTTTTATTTTGATGAGGTTGAAGTTGTTTGAGACGATCGTCAATTATTCGTGGACGATTATTGACTAATCACGAAGAATAAGAAGCAAAATGAAGTGTATTGATATTTCAAATTTACCATCATTGAGATCATATTCATCTTCAATTGGCGCCCATTGTTTCGCTTTTTGTAGATGCAGTTTGGCGAATTTCACCTTAACCTTGTCAATTAGTGGATATGTGATATCCCAGAAACCTTCGAGATCACTATCGAGTGGCGTTGGTTCACCAGCAGATGTTGTCGATTTCATCTATTTCGAAAAATCAATTAGAAAAAAACGAAATCGAGTTCGATTCGTCTCCTACGACATTCGCTTGGCAAAGGCCACGAAATTGTTTGAGTTTACCACGAAGTAACAAATTAACTTCGCCGATAGCAGCATTGATATCCGAACGAACTAAGATAAATGACAAAAACAAAGGAGATGCTTTTTTTTCTAGAACGCATATTAATAACGACAGACTTTCATCAGTTAAACGATTATCATCGGATTGAAGAAGTTTATTATAAACATCTGCTTTGGATTTAATCATTCTTTCTTCTTCATCTAATTTCGTTATGAAATCTCGACCATTCTAAATCAATTTTAGAACATAATAAACAATTCGCCTTGACATTAACACAACTACATGAAATCCAATCAATCCAGTCAAAAACAACTTACCATTGCTCTCGGACTTCGTTTTTTTCTTTCAACAAATAAATAATAATAATAGAAGAATGCAACTACTAGTTCTAATGAACACAATCTATGTGATCGAAACTGTTGTGTGAACTCAGAATTGCCTGTTTGAATTGTGTGCGTGTGCGTGTGCGTGTGCGTTCGATGAATAAAAAGAAAGAACGAGAAAGCAAGAAAGAGAAGAAAAGAAAGAAGAAGAAAAAAAACAACATCTGAGTCATCGCACTAGTTCTATATAAAACGAAGAGGAGACAAGTATGACTGACTGACTATTCATAGTCCAACAACAACAACAACAACCAATCGACTAGCGAATGAAATTATTCATCCTCATCATTTTTGTTGAGGGCACTAGCAAACATGCATGCACATAAAAAAAACGGACCATTACTTATTCATTCCAGAGGGATCATGCGTTGAATATGTATATGTTGAACTCAATTTTCCCTCCGATGGCACATTGTCTGAGCTAATCATATAATATCAATTGAGAGTCTTTTCGCATTAATCCTTTTTTTTATTAGCAAACGGTTAACTCGAAATATCAGAGCAGAGCAGAGCAAGAAGAAAAACGAGAAGAATAAAGTAACAAGCAAAAATGTATTTTGTTTTTCGATGATTATTTATGATCATTTGAATAAAGACAAAGGTGTTCAAAGAGAGAGAAAGAGAGAGAAACAAAGCACAAAAACAAAGATACACACAACAAATCTGACAAACAAAGAGAAGAAGAACAAAATACTGAGACAACAAACACTGAAATATAAACATCGATCGTTATCATCATCATCATGCAAAAGAAGAAGAAGTCCATCACCATCAATATGTAATAATTATTTATATTTATATATATATGTGTGTGTATATGTATAAGAAGATTTTGTTGTTGATTGTATTTTAATGATGTTAGTTGTTTACTGAGCTTACCTGTGGCTCGTCATATATTAAATCTTGAGTTTTACGCGTTAAATCATCAACAACTGAGCAGACGATAGGATTAGATTCTTCTTGTTGATCATAAACAGCCGATGTTTGCCATTGAATATTATCGGTATTAAGTAATTCACCTGTTCGATCGAACAGTTCGACATTAGGCGATTCAGTACCATTCGTTTGATGTTCATCATCATTTTGTTCTATTACAATAACAGTAAAAATCCAGAGTTTTTCTCTTTTTAAATCAATTTCGTACCTTCTTTTCGTTCGTCATTCTAAAAAAAGAACAAACAAAAATATTTTCTGTGTTCTACGAAAATCTGAGCGAATAATTTACCGGTAAAAAATCGGTATGTTTAAAATTAGAAAGTGCTTCTTCGATTTTCATCGGCGTGTCATAAAGCGGTTGATTATCTTTCGAACAAACACCGCCCAAAGCTCGATCGACGGCACGTAAAAAGTTCTTTTCAAATTCATCATCATTATTATTGCTCTTTGACGTCGACGAAATAAATGTTTTGACTTGAAGTGAAACAGCTGGTTGAACATGAACCGTTGATGAACATGTCAAACTATCACTGTCTTCACGTATGACAAGTTCATCGATCGATGTTTCGATTGTTGTCGTTGCACGACGAAAATTATCAATACTTCGACTCATCGGTCGTGTTCGTAAACTTGAATACAATCGATTGGTATTGTTCGTATTCATCGTATTCCAATCGAATTTTCTCTTTCCAACATCGTGATAATGATGAAATTTGAATAGATCATGTTCACCTTCGTTTTTATCAAGATTACCAAATGGCGTTTTAAAACCATAGCCACTCAACATACAATTTAGTTTGATATTCGATTGTTTACGTGCTTGTAAAGCCGGATCATCGACAGTTGTTTTCGGTGGTGATGTCGAGAGAGCTTGAGAATTATTGAGAAAATCATGACTAAGTAATGAACCATTCATGGATATCGTACTTAACGAACGATTGTGTATTTCACCATGAGGTCGATCATAGTAATCGACCGACGATGTTGTTGTTGTCGATAGCATGTCTCTTAAACGATCAGTTGGTAATGGTGCACATGGATGTTGAGAGAGAGCCGAGAGAGTCGAAGTTTGTTTTGTTGAATTATTATTATTTAAATATTTGGCGCGTATTTCGTCGTAACAAGCGTTGATATGATCGACTTGATCTTGATTATGTGTTGTTGTTGTTGTTGGTGGTGGTGGTGCTGCTGATGATGGTGGTGAAGAAGATTTTTGTCGTTGATTTGACGTTTCGATAGATGTGTGAGTTGAACTTCGTGTTAGTTGAGCTAAACGACTGGTGAAACGTTTCATTGGCGATGGATCACGTTTACGAGATTTTTTCTCGTCGATTTCTTGTATTTCCGTCACGACTTGTTTCGAACTTTCACGAGATTTCGTTCGAAAACGTCGTAGAACAGCCGGTGAATTCAATTTTGAACGTAGAACATTTATTAATGACCGAGATTTGGTCAATGAATTTTCCGTAGTTAACGTTACACCATTGGTTCGACTGATTGTCGATGATTTACGAAATAATGATGTTGTATGTCGATGTCCGTTACCATTCATTTTCTCATTATCATTAAGATGCATTTGCGGTGGAAGTGTCGAGCCACGACCGCCGAGTGTCGCCCATTTTCTCGGCCAACGATGACTCTTTGTCGTACGTGGTGGCAGTTGATTTTGAATCGTTGATGTCACTGCATCGGTATCCGGCATCTATAAAATAACAAAAACGAAGGAATTCTTTTTCTTCTCTGTATACGTGTATGTATATATCTCGCGTCAGTCTAATGATTACGTGCGTATGTATGTGTGTGTGTGTAAAGAAAAAAAGAAATGAACGAACGTCCAAATAGGCAATCATGATAAGACAATGCTTATAACGTTCGTCTATCGATGTTAAGACATATTTTTTCTTCTCTCTTCGCGTTTTATTCTTCTTCCAGATGTAGAGAAACGAGCAAAATCTCGAACGTATGTGTTTTAATATATAACCTGAAACTGAACTTCATTCACGAAATAGAATCGATAAGACTCGCATACTTCAAGCTTGTAGACGTAATCAATGTACTGTTGCCAGTCATTTTTGAATGACATTGACCTCTCTACTCCTTCATTTTACGCCTGTGTGTGTGTGTGTGTGTGTGTTTTTGAATAGGCTCAATCTTACTTACGTGTAGCAAGGAAGAAGAAACACAAAATTGAATTTTTATAGTTGTCCGACTGCTCTCTCTCTCTCTCTCGATCGGTCACTAGGCGCGCGTGTGTATACACAGATATATATACGCTCGTATAACAACGACAATAGGCAAATGCATCGATTTTTTTTCTCTCTCGCGTTTTTTTCTCTCTCCTTCCTTCGGCTACCGCTTCCGTATACTCATACGAATCAGACGATGGTACCCGTCTCGATATATATGCATACGTTCATATCTGTCGAAGAAAAAGAAAAGCAGAAAGAAACACGCAGCAACTACCTCGACATATTTGCTCTGTTGTGAACTAATACAGAACAGATTCAATTAGATAGATCGATGATGCAATCCGAAAAGTAGCTTCTTCATTTCGAAGTCTACGAACAGACATTCTCTTGTTCTATCAGTTGAGATATAAACATTTGTCTTCATTTCGATCAGTCAAATCACTGATAAATCATCATCGAACGTTCACACATGTGAATCGATGATGGATGAGCGTCGTTTTCTCGTTTCTTTTCTTTTTTTTATTATTTTAGACTAATGTTTCTTCGATATCTTCAGTTAGATGAACAAAGATTTGTTCGAGTGTTGTTTGTGTGAGCGAGTATGTTTCGATGATACGTTCGGACTTTTTTCGATGGAATAAATCAAAGAGATAAGCCAGTTTAAATGCTAACGGTATTGTACAGTACAACATGCCGTTTGCTTGTTCTGAAACGCAATTAAATTATTAAAAAGACAGATGAAAAATTGATTCATGATTACCATCGATTTCAATTCCGGGTAGAATCGAATCTAATTCCGATTTAAATCGAGTCAAATTCGTGGGAGAAACTTTTATTCGAGCATTGTAACCCAAACTGAAACGAGTTTTTAATCGTTGTAAATTTCCTAAGCATACAAATTGACCGGATTTCATAATTCCAATTCCTGCAAAAAAAAAATATCGAATGAAAATAAAAGAAAACAAACGCAGATTTTGTTTATTTACTTGTACATAGAGCTTCACATTCTTCCATGCTATGACTCGTCATAACTATTGTCAATCCAATATCACGAGCTGAACGAATAACATGCCAGAGTTTTCGTTTAGCAACTGCATCTAAGCCCTGAAAATCATTGAGATTTGTATGATCTTCTTGGTTTTTTTTTCTCTTACTGTTGTTGGTTCATCGAGAAAAATGATTTGTGGATTAGCAAGAAATGCAATGGCTGTACTTAATTTTCGTTTATTACCGCCACTAAGTCGGCCAACTTTTTGTTTCGCATAATTTTCGAGATTAAATATTTCGATGACATTCGAACAGCTATCCAATGTTTTCAAGCCTTTCAATCTAATTCATAAATTTATATTTTCGAATAAAAAGAAATTTCGTGTGTTTTTTTTTGCACCTAGCAAATAGATGTAATGTTTCAATAACTGTTAGATTGTCAATTAGCCAGTCTGACTGAGGACAAAAGCCAATATCAAGATCAGATTGCTATAAGAAATAGTCTAAGACATTCTTAATGATATACATCTGTCAATAGTTTACCAATTCTGTGATATTTGTTCTATTAAGAAATATCTCACCAGATGTCGGAAATAAATCGTTAATTAACATTCGAAATGTAGTGGTTTTACCAGCACCATTGGAGCCTAAGATTTCGACAAAAGTTCTGGTCGAAAATGTTCGATTGAATAAAGATTTTTTTTACCGAGTAAACCGAAACATGAACGTTTAGTAACACGAAAATTGAGATGATCGACAACGAATGAGCTCGTTTGCTTTTTAAATTGTCGAACGAGATCTCGAACGAGTAGAACCGAAGAAGTTTTTTGAATATTCTCATGCAAAACTAATTGACGTTCGGTTTGTACGTCGACATCCAAATGCTGGAGAAAACAAAGAACGAATTAATAATTGAATTTAGTTTTTCTTTCTCAAATCTTACGGAATCATCCCATGGTTGGTTATCTTGATTTTTCGTTTGACACCAACGTTGAATTCTCTTTCGATTTTCGATAAAAATCAAAACGATCGTCCAGAAAATCATCTGTCCGAGAAAGATTAAAATCTGTGAGCCTAAACCTGGCTCTTGAATTGAATTCCAATTCTTCTGAAATGAATAATTCGTTAACAAGATCGAATTCAAAACTGATATGCAATCGACATCAGAATTCAATCGAATATTGTACAACGAACGTTTCAAATTGGCTGATGGAAATAAAATTGAAATGACTAAACGTAAATTATTCATAGTTGTTGTTGTCGATGATTGTTGTTGAGAAAAAACTGCGATAAATGCAAAGACCATATCGAGAAAACAAGCAACGATATTAAAAATAAAAAAATTTACAAAACCAATTAATTCCGATTTCGGCAGAAATGAATAAACGTAGATCAATGGCAATGATGCGAGTGTATACAAGAAAAATAGCAGAAAGAAATAACTGATCTGTGTTGAATGTAGATAAATATGAACTTCGGATTGAGGTTCGGGATTGAATAAAGCACCGAGCTAATTGGATAGACAATCGAAAAATGAATTCGAAAAATTCAATATTTACTTGAACAATGATTGTTAATAAAGTCGAAAGAAGAAGACATAAACTTAAATCAAAACAAACATTCGAAAACCAATATATTTTCTTCGACAGATTGGTCAATAGTTGTAAATCTTTCGAATGAGTAACGCGTTCATGAACAATAGGAACTAAGAGAATACTCATGAAAATCGAAGCAAGAATTGCATTCAGAAAATTAAATAATGACAATGGAATTGTATCGAAACAATAGAGTAATTCGAAGAATTGTTCAGCTGAAGAATAGACTTTCGATGGTGTGAGAATCGGTTGATTGATTGTACGAATCATTTTCCTTGATGAATTAGCATAGAATTGAAAGAGATTCGTTGCACTCAATGCAAGACTTGTTGCCATTGCGTGATAATTAACTGTTGAAAAGAAACTATCGATAATCAACGAAGGTAAACTCGATGTTCCAGTATTATAAACAGCGAAACCAATTTGATATTTATTAATAAAAATCTCTTCCGTTTGTAAATATCGTTCTCGAACATAATTCAAAACATTATCCGTTGAAATTTCATCGATATCGGCTCGTGTTCGTTGAATTGATTCGACTAAACGTGTTCGTATGACATTGTCATTGTTATTTGCATAGATAACAATTGTATGTGGATTGTAAATCGAAGGTATTAGTGGAACTTGTGCATCTTTGATGCGACCATTTTGAATTAATGTTGAAAGAATTGTTTGCGGCGTTGGAACAGTTGAAACAAGAAGAATTTCAATGAGAATCGGAAGACAAATGAAACCAAAGACGAAGATATATTGTCGTCGAAGGACATGCCAACGTTTGAGAAGTAAACCGATGAATTGTTGAAAGACTGATTGACTTTTTCCTGTTAGTTGATTTTGTAATTGAGAATTGTGTTCTGATTCAGTTTGATGAATTAAACTAGAGAAAAGAAAGTTGAAAACGAGATTTGGAAAGGAACAACAATAACAAAGAAAAAACTACGCGAGAAAAACATCTTCGATTGTTGTCATTGTCAATCCGTAGTTTTTAATTCCGATGGTTTGTGAAAAATCTTCGAATGCATAGAGAAATTCACTGATATGCGGTGAATCTTCACGTTTGATATTGAATATCAATTGAGTCGATGATTGACGTTCGAGAATAATCTGTGGAAGATATTCACGAATGAAATCAATCGTTCGTTGATGAATCAGTCGATCGGTTATATCGACGAATAAACGATATTCAAAATCTAGATAACCGAAAAACAAATAAAACTATCGAATTGAATTTGATTTATACTGATTTGTTGTTTGGGAAAATCAGGTTTGCCTTCGGCTTGCAAATGGCCATTGGTCATAATTGCAATTCGATCCGAAAGCATATCGGCTTCTTCGAGAAAATGTGTGGTTAGAAGTAAACATTTATCAGCTTGTTTCATTTGACGAATGATTGTCCAAATTAAACGACGATTGTATGGATCTGTCAGAAAATTCGAAATTGTACAAAAAGAAAAGATATTTCGTATTACCAATGCCACTTGTTGGTTCATCGAGAATGAGAACTTTCGGATCACCGATTAAAGAAATGCCGATGGATAATCGACGTTTCATACCACCTGAAAGATTCTTTGCCAATGTTTTTCGATCATTTGTCAAGCCGATTAATTGTAGAATACTCTCAATTGATTGTTCCAGTTGTTTCGATTCAATATGACGTAACTAAATCAAAACAATGCTTTCAAAAATAAAAAAAAAAATTTCTTTTGTGTTCTCCTGAGTTTACATTTCCAATTAATTCTAAATGTTCATCAACAGTTAAATCATCGTAGAGAATATCTATATAAAAAACAAATCATTTTACGAAAGATTCAACATTCTCTGACCATATTGTGGACAAAATCCAAGTGATGCTCGCGCATTCTGCAAATCTTTTTGAATGTCGAAACCTTCGATCAATACTTGTCCGTATGTTGGTTCTAACATTCCTAAACAAAACGTAATTCGTTTCGTTTTCTATCCAACATTCTTTCGACGAAACAAACCAACCAACGAGAATAAACGTTGTCGTTGTTTTCCCGGCACCATTCTCTCCTAACAACGAGCAAACTTCTCCTCGATAGAAATCCAAAGATAAATTTGAAACAGCTTGAAATCGACCGAATTCCTTTCGGAAAGAAAAAACGGATCGAAAAACAAAAAAACTCAACGAGCAAATTTTTACTTTCGTTAGATTTTGAATGGACACTGCTGCCTTTCGCGAATTATCTATTGAACTCAATTCAACCCATTGATTATTCGATTGACGTATTTCACTCGGTCTTACAGTAGCTGTCGGCAGTCGTGATATTCGAAATGGATAAAACCACGGTTGAGCTATGCCGAATTCTCCCGGATTGATCCGTTCGATATAAATCGCAAGACAAAAATAAATCACCGAATAGATCAACATTGTCAACAAACAAATGCCAATATACAATCGATAGGAAAACAAATTCGAATAGATTTCATTCATTGTTAAATTATTCGCTTTTCGTTCGTATTGAAGAATAACTTGTAAACAAAACATGAGACCCGTATTTGGAAATAGACAAAGAAGATATCGAATAGCAACAGGCACACCCGGATAGAAATCAATGAATGTTATGATCCAAATAAGAAATCCAATTAATTTTGCTAGTAAAGCTGTAATAGACCGACAAAAGAAAATATCGAACATTTTGAATCTATGGGAAATCTTACGACGTTTAAAAAATTGTCCAAAGAAAACACTAAAGCTCGACACTTGAATTGAATAAACAAACAGTACAGTCCACAAAAGAAACCAGTTCGTCGAATTGAATACAGCTTTTTTGACGCTAAATTTTGTGTCCGATTTTGGCAATTGAATCAAACTCAATAGAGTTACGCCAATAGTCAGAAGAAAATAGATCAACATCGAACGTACAATCCATACAAGGTTATTTATCCACGTTCGAAGACCATAAATTCTCAAATATTCCTATTCGTTAGTTGAAATAAACGAACAAACAAACAAAAAAACTTCCAATGAATTTTTTTTTACTTTTGTTTTATTCTCTCGTTCGGTTACAATATATCCAACATTCATAATAAATGTAACAAGATAAATAATCGAGAAAAAAACTGGTATAAAAAAACTATAAACGGTTTGTAATTGATCGATATACATTCGTGGACAACCGAAATGATTCATGAAAATCTAATGATTAATTTATGCAACAAAAAATATATAGATCGAATGAAAAAAAATGACTTACACTTGAGAGAAGATTTACACTTGTATTTGTAGCATATTTTATGATTGAAATATCGATATGATATTGAATAGCAAGAAAACTATGAGTATAATTAACTAATGTTCGATTATTTTGACAGAACTCTTCGGGAGATCGTTTCCATAAATAATCATTTGGATTGATTTTGACCTGCTGAGCACGATAATAATACGGGCCATTTCTAATCGAATAGAAGATGATTGTTTCGAAAACGATGAATCATTTTCTTACTCTTGCATTCGTAAAGTGTACTGTACGTCATCAGGCATTGTCGACCGGTTCGTACAAAAATCAAGATTCGTAAAATAAATAAAAGCAAATATCGATTGTAGAGTTGCGTTAGAAACCGATGCAAGCGTAGGATCGGAGAGAATTTGTACTGAAATTAAAATTCTCGATTTGCAAAAATAGAATTGTTCGATTTATTTTTGTTTTTACTATTATTCGGAAAAGCTGGCCATCGATTTGTTAGATCATTGACAGCATCTGTGATGATCATTGTCGAACAGATATTTCCCGGATAGTAATAAATAACATTTCCTGTGCCGTTAACAATCAATGCATCTTGAGGACGAAAACGAGGCAAACGAAATTCATCGTACAATTCACGATTGAGAATATATCGAATGCCGAGCAGCATGCCCATGAATGTGTAAGCAAGAAAGATTTCGATCAGAGTTTGAATTGGTTTTCGATAGGTTAAACGAAATGTTTTGATGAAAAGAATTCGAAATTCATTGAGAAATTTTCGACAGGTGTTAGATCTGTGATGTTCTTTGTAGCAAGTCATGATGAAAAATGATCATTGAAAAGAAATGTAAACACGCTGACACGAAAAAAAACGCAGGCGTACTCATGGCGTTAATAAACAAGAGAAAAGAAAGATCAAATCATACTTTACCACGCGCAGAAATTCGTCAACGAAAACAGAGTGTTGATTAATGAATAAAGTACATTCGAATCGATTTGAGAGATTTATATGAGAAATACGAAATTCGTAGTCATGATTTTCGACTGTAAATCGAATGAACATTGCAAATTGGCAAGTATTATGATCTATCCAAATGTGTGTTTGGTCTAACCTACAGGCGAATAATCCTCAGAAACACTCGAATCTGTTCAAAAGATATCCTACATTTCGAATGGTCAATTATATGTTTTTCGTTTGATTGAGAAAGCAATTGCACCGTAAACTGTTACTTTTAGTTTATAAAACTGTAAGGAATATATAGGTTTCATTGAATTCAACTGTATTTATTTTTTTAAAATGACGGATTTGGTTCTATTCTATGTATATGATAGCTAATTTCTTTCATTTTCTCTTATGTTCAGTGCAGCATTAAGTAATAGTGCATTGACACAACCCAAAGTTTCTATTAGTCCTGATCTTTATGATTTTTAATGCTCTTCTCTGTTTTAGAAGTCCTTCGACAACTGAATCCACCGCATCCGATGATACAGAATCAAATAATCAAATAAAAAGCACACGTATCGTGTTAAGTGCAAACCTTCAAAAGAATTGCCCATTTTTCTTATAAAGAACTATTTACATATTTGTTTTATATAATTGACAATTTCAATAAATTTCTCTGGTTTTAATTCATATTTATTCTAATAAGTTTACAGACAAAAATAAATAAATATCGAAAACGAACTGTCAAATAAGTGCATATTTTATCACTTTTCCGTTGCCCAATAAAGCATATAAATTTTGTTGTGAATCGAAAGCAATACCAACTTTTCTCATCGCTGAATTCCCATTACTGTCATCGACGATGATCTCGCCAATTGTTGAATTAGGACAATATCGAACTATCCGACCTTTTCCACCATTTTCACCAACATAAAGATTTCCATCTGGATCTAAGATAAGACTCTGTGGTGAACTAAGAGCAGTACTATTTCGGACTTGATTTAAGATTAAATCTGGATTTGTACTACCAAAACTCCATAAGTATACTTTACCGTTACCCATATCACCTAAATATACTTGATTTGGCGAATTTTTTACTAATCGCAGTGCAGATACGCTAATGGTACTCAGGTTACTGGCAGTCATATTGATAAGAAGAGTACCCGCTGTAGCATTTGGAGCCCATTTCATCACTCGTTTATTATCTCTATCAGCAACATAGAGATTCAGGTTATCGTCAATATCAATACCTAGAGGATAGTTGAAATTATTGAGTGCAGATGAAGATGTTCCAGTCACACCTGCCACAACAGTGCCAATGATAGAATTCGTCGAATACCGACGAACTGTATGAGCTATATGTTCATTAATATAGAAGTAACCATTTTTGTCGAAGATGAGATAGTCTGCATGATTGGTATCAGTTACTTTTGTTCTACTGATTGCACCTTTAAACCAAGCTTCAACATTTCGATCGGTATGATCACAAATATAGATTGTATCATTTGAATCGATAGACAAACAAAGTGGCGATGAGTATGGACGATCGCTGATACCTTGAATCAATTTACCAGTCTGATTCCAACGATGACTCGAGCCTGAAATAAAAAATTTCAGTCTTTTCCTGTTCTACAAAAAATAAAGTTTGCTTACATGTTCGATAAACAGTAGTGGTTGTCGTTGTAGTTAGTTGCGGACCTAATCCACTATAGAATTTTGCTTGATCTCTTTGTGTGGATGTTAATTTCAGTTTGTCAGGATCGACATTGATAAATATTGCACCTGTCAAATCTGCGTCTCCAAAGTCAACATTTTCTATTTCTGTATTATTGAATCGTGCACAAACTAATGACGAATTACCGAAACTAATATCTTGCAATCGACTATTATCGAAAGATACACCATCGAGATTAGCAAAAAGAAACGTCGTATTTTTCATTGAGACTTGATCAAATGAAATGCATTTTAAATTCAAACGAGTTAATGTTCCTGTTTGACTTTTGAAACGAATCGAATCAAAACTTAATTCATTCAGTCGAATGATATCTTTCAATGGTTGTTTATAGCCACATTGTTCCGTACAATTGTTTCGTCCAATAAGTTGTCGTTCTTTGAGAAATTGTAGGACATCACCTTTTCGATCAGGATCTAATTGTCGATGTGCTGCACGATAATAAGCATTTGCAAATGCCCATGGATCTTTACTTTCGTTTAAATAACCGTATCGATCAAGATTATAGACATTCTTGAGAAAATTATCATAAATTTTATCTCGTCTCGATTCAACTGTTTGATTAATTTGCATTTCTTGCATTCGTTGTTCGTTTTCTTTTTCTTGTTGATAAGTTATAGCTGTATAAATTCCAAGTGCGATAGGTACAGCAGCCGCACATAAAACCGTCAAAATATCATTGCAATTAAAATCAAAAAAACTTTGCCTTTTACGTTCTTGTACCATTTTGTAATGAAATCACACAGCTCAATCACCGTTGATTTTATATGTCGTTTTTAATTAATTCATGCCAAAGATCATATGACAAAAATAGTTTCTTATTACTGTAGCCGACAAATTCACAGACAAAAACACTGACTGTTGATTTAACAAAATAAATTTGAGGGTGAGGGTTACGTATTTCTACAAATGAATGAATAAGTGTATTCGAATCGATTTTAAAAGACTTTTATTGATTACATATCTCTCTTCCATCATTTGTTTCGAGTTAATCAAATTGTTGCTTAATCCAGTCGTCTATTGATCGATTCTTATTCTGGAGAACACATGCAATATGATTATCACATTAGCACATGCATATCCATGGAACGTTTGTTCTCATCTCTTGAGTTTATTACATCGTATTCTTGCTTTCTTTGTTAGTAATATATAAATACTTATCCATATGTACGTGCTATTTTTTTCGTTGTTCTCTTTTAACTAGAAAAAAAAAGCGAGTCGAGTAAATCTGACACAATGGAAATGAAATTCCGTTGAACTTCAAACGAAAACAAATATTGATCATTTTCTTTGAGGGTAAAATATATATATATATATATATATATATTCCATTTATGTCTATCAAGCCAGAAGAGAATAGAAATATGCAAATGAAATTAACTAACAATAGACAATACAGTTTCTTTCTCTCTCGCTTGACTTTTCACTAGAATGCAACGGAAATTACGAGTTGTACTGATTACGACATCATATTCTAAAGAAGAAGAATTCTAGTTAAAGTTTGCCGATCTAATTCATTTAATTGAGATTAGCCAAGCGTTACAATAATAATCATCATCCCTTTTTTTTGCTTGAGATTTTGACAAAAAAGAAAATGAGCAGGGCGGAGCATATACACACACTTATTAAATTAGAGAAAAGAGATAAATTTATGATTTTGTCAAACGAAAATACCGATTGATTCATCTCTATTGTCTATTCTTCTTTTTGCAATTGATTGTTCGTGAAATATCTCGACATTGTTAAGATAATATCATGATTTTGAAAAGGAAGAGAACGAGAACGAGAAAAAAATTGAGCATAAGACAGCTGCAGATGGACATTCACACATACTCATATATCGCCTCAAGGTTGTTCGTTAACGACACTCAGTAGAGGAAATGATAGTGTTTTAATCAATATCTTTTCGCATTGTTGATTAACTTGATCACAATGAGAGAAAAACGTAAGGCATTCAAGCAAAGAAATTAACACAATGATGTCAGTTATGTTAGCTACTATTCATGCAATAAGCTTAACTACAAGAAGATAAAGATCAGACAAGGTAAGTAAAGTAAGAAGATTAGTCAAGAAAGTGAAAAGTTGTTCAAATAAACTATCTTTTCACGTTTGCATGCATGCCAAGCGAAAGTCCCTCATCGGTTGATTGGCATTCTTTACAATCGGTCATTCTCTTTTTCTTCCTTTCTCACTCTCTCTCTCTCTCCCTTTTTTTCTCTATCGATGGTCAATTTCGAGAAGTGTAATGAAATGAGAAAAGAAGAGAGCGCGAGTGCGAAGAATGTGTCAGTCGACATCATCAACAACATCGTATAACAAGTCAAACGATAAACGACGACATGTTGAGAAGGTAAGAAGAATAAATGATGATTATCATTTGATAACAAAAGTCACAGCTGGAAAATGATTATACCGCGTGGATCAAAACCGAAGAGAAACTTTCTCCCCTATCTAATCTTTTTTCACACACACACATACACTGCTGATGCCATAATCATTCGTTCAGTGTTGTGTTGACTTTGCTTTTCATTTGTCAAGTCAGTTGATTTGCCTTGGGAATGCGGCATGTTTCTCTTTTTTTGGACTACTTCGTACACTGTACCGCCTAGAAAAACATGAAGAAATGATTGACCGCACAGCTGTAAGCCTTGAGGGTCAACTGGAAAATCGTCTCGAACAGTTCGTTTGATTCTAACTACAGTCGAGAATTAATCGACGATGATGATCAGACAAGAATTGATTCCTGGCAAACAGAGTAATTCTTTTGCTATGTTGCTGTTATTAGTCAGACCTTGATCGGTCGAGTAGACGAGCAAATTTTTTTCTTGTTCCTTTCACTCTTTTGTTATTCGTAAGTAGTATACAGTTGTCTCTTTGATGTTGAATAGAAAACGTGTGAAGTAAAAGGCGGAGTTAAAACATCTCATTTTTCAAATCTACTCAGCTGGACAGCTGTACAATGTGAAAAAAAACCATTTTACTTTCGATAACAATCGATTTTAGATGATTTTATTCATTGTTTTAATCTTAATAAAATCGAGTCAAACCGAAACAGTTCATGGCTGTACACGACATAATCAAAATCGTCAAACGATCTCATCGACATCGAATCAAACATCGGTTTTACTCTCATGTCCCAATCATGGTTATATTCTCGTTCAAAATTTAACATTCGGCGTACATAATAATACATCGAATGGAACGTGTACATATCAAACAGGCGACTGTATCACACGAACAACATACATTGGCACAGAATGTAATGGTCTGAATCAATGTAAACTTGATTTAAATCCTCAATATTTACACATATGTAAGTAAAAAATAACAATCAATCATTCAGCGAGAGAACGTGTTTAAGTGCTTCGAAAAATATTGATTTTTTATTTGTTAAGCTGTACAAATGCTTAATTTGCATTAAGTGTTTTTCTTTTTCTTTTTGAATTTGTATAGGCAGTCAATATAGTGACTATATGGTATTGGATTATTTATGTTTACAAGCTGAAAGTTTATCAATATGTGATAATCGATTGATAAGAACAACAGCAACAGCTGACGATCATCGATTATTACTTCGAAGTTCGAATTATCCGAATGAATATGATAATTCATTGAATTGTTCATGTCGAATTTCAAGTGAAGAATATGTTCGAATAAAATTTCTTGATTTTTATCTTGAAGAACGTGATGAAATGAATATTTGCACGAGAGATTATCTACAAATTGAAAATCGAACATATTGTGATTCGATTAGCGATCAAACGATGCTATTGAATTCATCATTTGATATTATCTTTAAAACGAACGATGTTATTACAAGAAAAGGCTTTTGGTTAGCTATTCAAAGTAATCAAAATCTACAAATATCATGTCGAAATTCATTTGATTTACCATTTCCAACAACAACATTATTACCCTCATCATCATCATCGACAAAACATCGATATACTCTTTCGTTTATTTTAATTTTAATCAGTATTTTTGTCATTGTTCTTCTTCTATTTAATCTACTTTTAATTGTTCTTTGTTGGCAACAACGATATTCGAAAACAACGAGTCATACAACACATCAACCATTGTTCTGTTCGAAACGTTCATCATCATCGGTAGCATCATCATCGATGACATACGGTGAAACACCAGTATTAACAACATTAGATACACAAAAACGACAAACTATTTCAACGACAACAACAACATACGACGATCCAAATGAAATGCAACAACAACATAAATTTGATCTCAATCGTTCGTTTACATTTTGTCCTATTGTTTTACCTACAACGATCGGTTATAATCCGATGATTCATTGTCATTTCAATGTACCTACACAAACATTCTATGCATCGGATTCACAACAACATATTTATGAAACAATACAAGATGGACATTGTCCATATCAACGATTAGCAGCTACGCTACGTCGTCAGCAGCAGCAATGTACATGCTACTGTACAAATAATGAACAGAATTCATTGACAATCAATGATAATCCCAAAGAAAATAACACGATTGATATCAATCCCGAAACACTAGTCTAATATATATACACACATTGGAAAAAAAATTTTCGTTTTTTTTCTCTTTGCCATGTCTTTTTTTTTTATTTAATATTTTTTCTTTGTTATTGTCACTATTTGTATTGAATATTCACCAACAACAACAATGAGCAATCTTTTTTTTACTTAGCCATCTGGAGAAAGTAGATGGCAAGTTCATATCAGGTTTTGTTTTATCAGTCAGCTCACAATTTCCTGATGCTATTGTTTTGTCAAACGAGCAATCGGCATGCGTGACTTTAACATGAACAGCGCATCTGACGATTGAATTACCAACATACATTCGAACATTTCTCAAATTTCATGTTAAAATAGGTAACAGATTGATAATATCAGTGTTTCAATAGTAATGTCATCATCGTTTTAACTGAACTGAATTAATGTGACAGTACGAGTACGTCATTGCATCATACAAACCGAAGTATCACTGTCAATCACAATTATACAGAAGAGAATCTACTTAAAAATCCATTCATTATACAATATATTTCAATAATAGTCAAATGCAAATCTTTTGAATGACTCGACTTTTTTTTTCTTTCTTTCTTATCACCTTTCTTTATTGTTTAATTAAGATGAAGAAAAAAACAAAAAATCCGATGTTTTACGCTTTGTTTGAGCTTTAATTCTTTACTTCAGACATATAAAAAAAAAGGCACCCCTATAGCGATAATTGTCTATAACAAGCACACTAGTCTCGACAAGTTCTTCATTCGTTTTGTCTTATATTATTAATTGTATGTCATGCTCTGACAATACTGTTCAAATTGTATCAAAACCAATATACAACACGTTACTGTACAAAATTCATAGATAATAACCAATTAAAACTACGAATAAAATCATTCCATATTGAATCGACGATCTTCTCGAATGATTCTTTGCTGATATTAAACGTTGCATGGCACCTAACAGAAAACTTGAAGAAAAAGATCAGAAAATCAACAGTCTTCTACCTTTTTGTACGATAATTTTTGCACTACGTCTTTGCCGTTTATATGTACATGTCCAAAGACCTGAATGATACGGTTGAGCATGGCGAATAATTAATTGTGATTTGGAAATATTCTTTTCATGTTGATATCTTTCATGTATATCATAATGATAGATTATTTTATTTTGATATGTTTGATTTAAACTTGAAAAATGCCAAGTTATCGATGATGTATTAATATTATAGATCATACAATCAAGTTCAACTTCGGCGCCCGGTTCAACATATAAACGTGCCGGTTGAATTATCATTGGAATTTGAATATGTAAATGTATTTGTATCGATACACTTCGACGACGATTCGAAATCTTACATTCATAAATACCTTCATCGGATAGTTTCGTATTATAAATTTCTAAATTCCAATAGGATCGTTCCGAAGATATTGAATAATATGAAACCGAATAACGTTCATCGGAAAGAAATACTTGTTGTCCGACAGTTAACGGTAAAAATGTCGATGTATTTCGATCATATTTAAGCCATGTCACATGATGATTGGTGAGATCGGTAACTTGACATGTTAGAATGGCTATGGAAGAAAGATTATACGTTTGATTGTAGGATTTCGTTAGAATTTTAGGAAATTTTGGATAATGATTAATGGCAATTGTTTGAAGAACGAGAAAGGCTAAAAAGTAAACAAACGTATGCATTAACCTTTTGGTCAACGGATTAATCTGAGTTTGAACTTACATGAGATTGTCAATTGAATGATATTCATTATTAGATCTGATCAACTATCTTTTTACTAATCGTTGTTGCATGGCGTTTATTTTTAAATAGAAGAAATGAACGATAGGATAGAGAATAGAAGAGAAGAGAAGAGAAGAGAAGAGAGGGGGAGAGAAAAGGATTAGAATAGCTTGCTCTCTTTCTTCTCTTTCTCTCGCTGCTCAAGAATAAATAAACGTTTACTTAATGGCAGACAGAAAAAAAAAGAGAGATTATTCATTTTTTAGTCTTAGCAGGTGTCGATTAGAAAAGTCTAATAGCGAGAAAACGTTTTTTTTTGTGTGTTTTGTTTCTAACGCGTTCATTGATGATTATCAAAGTAAAAGAAAAGGAAATCATTTCTCGAGCTTGCATTTTATTATAATAGTTGATTGAGCAATCAATACAATAGTCTATTTTGAATATGATGATTATTGACCTCTGAATTGCGTATACACGCTTCGTTAAAGACCTTGTTCTCGGAATAAATTTTCTTCCTTCTTTTTAACAGGAACACATTTGTTATCGATCTATCTCTCTACCAGTTCGTTTTTATGTTCAATCTGGAATCCATTGATCATCATTGTCGACTTGGGGCAACAAAATGTGATGATGTTTT